>Ga0222658_1000141_pt1 | contig 45668 bp, 53 predicted proteins | sample AntAcemetagen476_FD_179830 | JGI IMG/M metagenome (GOLD analysis project Ga0222658, IMG submission 179830) | Saline water microbial communities from Ace Lake, Antarctica - #476 | ecosystem: Environmental > Aquatic > Non-marine Saline and Alkaline > Saline | place: Antarctica: Ace Lake... | reverse complement strand
GATATAGGTTCTACAGCGATTAGCAAGGCGGCCAAGAGCGTTGAGGTATTGATGGAAGAAGATAGTAGCTTCAGAAAAGAGATGGACAAGGTTATTTCACGTTTCAGTGCCTGACCCCTTATTGTCTATAAAGAATCCCTTTTCTTTTTGCAATTTATAACATCTATAATTTTTTCTTTTTCATTAAACCTTATAATATCGTCTTTAAAATATTTTTTACCATTTATTACTATATCTTCATTTAAACCTACCTGTTCAATTTTTCCTGATTCAAAAAATATAATACACGATTTTTCAGGCCAAAGTATATTTTGAACTATTACAGATTTTGATGGAAAAAAAGTCATATTTTTTCCGTCCTCGCTGAATAAAATCAAGGTCTTTTTAGGCCAAATAACCTCATAAAACGTTAAGGGCTTTGACGATTTAACATTCTCAAGTTTTCCGCTAGGATAAATAGAAATTATACTTTCCTTAGGCCAAATTATATTTTGAATTTTTTTATCTTTAGCCAAGGTACAACCTGTAAATTTACCTTCTTTATCATACCATATCATTAAATCAACATTACAAGGAACGCCTTGGACCATTTTAATTGTAGGTATTTCTTTAATGCCTATTTCACTGAATTCAATACGGGTTCCTTTTTTTCTTAATTTCCCATCTACTTCTATTGATTTAGATACGGTAGCATACTTAAGGTCTCCATCCTCTTCAAACTCTATACTGCTTCCTATAGGAAATTTTATACCATTTATCTCTGTGTCTTTGGCAAGAGTAGCACTTTTGAGCTTACCGAATTCGTAAAAATTTACCTCAGAGTCTTTGACACAAAAAATGTCCTGAATTTTAAACGACTCTGACAACACAGCAGTTCTAATCCTGTTTGTATTTTTATGAAAATTTACTCTAGAGCCTTTGATACAAGGAATGCCTTGAATTTTTTGATTTTTAGATAACATAATAGAGCTAAGTTTTCCTGTACTACCAAACTTTATCTTTGTGCCTTTCGGCCATATCATACCTTCAACGAGCTGATCTTGCGATAGTATAGCTGTACTAACTTTATTATATTTATTAAACCATACTTCGGAATCCTCCGCGCACGGAATATTTTGAATAACCATATCTTTAACTATTTCAACAGATTCGATGTAGCCAGCTTCGCGGAAATCAATAACAGTTCCTCCTGGCCATACAATATCTTGAATCTTTTTGTCTTTAGCTAAAGTAAGAGTTTTAGGTTTAATATATCTATTAAATATTACCTCAGAACCCTCGGCACAGGGCATGTTTTGAATAAATATATCACTTACTAACTTAGCTGATATAAGATTGCCAGATTCAGTTAGCCTGAGCTTTGTTCCCTTAGGAAAGTTTATACCTTGAATTTCTTGATCGTCAGCTAACGTTGCTTTTTCAAGGCTACCAGTTTGGTAAAAAGTTACACCAGACTCATAAAACTCAGGTGCGCCTTTTGCGCATTTTATACCTTGGATTATTTGCGCTTCAAATAAAGTTGCACTGCTAAGTTGTCCTGACTCATGAAAGTGAATAAAGCCCTGAGCACATTTAATATCTTGAATCACTTTATCTTGCTTTAAGCTAGCAACAACAAGTTTACCAGCTTCATTAAAACCAAGACAGGTACTTTCATTGTACTCTATGCCAAATATTGTCTGGGATTGGGATAATATAACATAACTAAATTTACCAGATTCGTAAAAACTTAGACTAGTACTTTTATGCCATGTTATACCTTGAATTATTTGAGGCTGAGATAATTTTGCTCCTTTTATGTGACCTGATTCATAGAATTCTACGGAAGAATCCTTGGAACAGTGAATACCTTGGATTATTTGAGGCTGAGATAATTTTGCTCCTTTTATGTGACCTGATTCATAGAATTCTACGGAAGAATCCTCGGAACAGTGAATACCTTGGATTTGATAAGATTCTGGCAGATGTGCTAAATATAGTTTTCCGGATGGATAAAAGGAAAATTCCGTTCCTTTTGGAAATGTAATCCCTTGCGTAGTTATACCTTTTTGCCTTTCCAGAGAAAGAAAAATAGTACTTGCTGTTCCTATTACAAATAATGAAATTATACACGCCCATAAGACTTTTTTAGACATATCAGTTTTATCTCCTTAGGTATTATTATACTTTTTTTCGGTGTCCATTAAAAGAGGGGAAGAATCCAACATGACCCCTTTAGCCGTATATTCTTTTAACCCTGTCTCCTATCCAACAAAGTAACTCATAGGGAATAGTTCCAGCTGCTTGAGCCAATTTCTCTACATTTATTTCTTTACCACCAGACTCACCGATAAGAATAACTTCATCACCTAAAACTAAACTGTCTATTGAGCTGACATCAATCATAATCTGATCCATGCAAATATCACCAATTACGGCAACTTCCTTGCCTTTTATAAGCACTTTTGCTTTATGGGTCAACAAATGAGTATAGCCATCGGCATAACCTACGGGCAAAGTAGCTATCTTCATATCCTTTTTTGCAATAAAAGTTCTACCGTAACTTATTGACCTGCCCGCTTCAACATTTTTTATATAAATAACCTTTGTTTTCAAGGTAAGAATAGGCTTAACGTTAATAATTCTTTTAGAAGCTATATCAGGATATACTCCATATAGGATAATTCCGGGCCTTACTAAATTAAAATGAGCTTCTTTGTAATGAAGCGTTGCCAAACTATTAGCTGCATGGTAAATATCTATGTTAATTTTAGCAGTTTCAACACTTTTAATAATATGATTAAACCTCTCAAGTTGCTTGAGGGTAAAATCATGGTCTTTGTCGACGCTGGAAAGATGAGTATATATGCCTTTTATCTCAATGTGCTTCAAATCATATATTTTCTTAATCGTTTCAAAAGCATCTTTATGCCAAAAACCTAGGCGCCCCATGCCTGTATCAATTTTTATCTGAATGGCCGCTCTTTTTTTCATCGAACTGGCAATTTCATTTATCTTAATTGCTGTTTGCTCATCAGTGACTGTCACCTGCAATTCATACTCCAAGGCCTTTTTTAGGCCTTCATGTAGAGTGTTGCCCAATATTAAAATCGGTGTTTTAATTCCACCTTTTCTAATGAGCACCCCTTCTTCTACATAGGCAACTCCTAGATAATCAACTTTATCAGCTAAAAACCTGGAAATTTCCACAATCCCGTGCCCATAGGCATTGGCCTTTACCGTAGCCAAAACCATAACCTTAGGATCAATAACTTGCCTGATCTGCTTGAGATTATGCTCTAGAGCATTTAAATTTATATCTGCATAAGTGTGAAAATAATTATCTTCTTTTTTCATATCTTTTTTGGTTTACTGATATTAGCATACTGTGAATGTAAATACAAAGGTTCAATTTCAACATCCTTGGATTTCATTTTCTTATTTAATTTCCAATTTTCAAAAGTTAAAGCAGCAATATTAGCTGCTTTGGGAAACCATTTTTTTTCATCAGCAAAAACAGCTGTCTGAAATACATTTTGCAGCTCTTCTTTGTAGGGATTAATACCATCTTTTGTAAAAATTACATCTTTTTTATATTTTTTTGAAAGCTTATGAATATATGTACAAAAATCTTCTAACGATTGAAGTTGATAATCGCTTATACGCTCTAGCTTGCCCGTATCATTATATAGATAGCTACAACCATAAACCATCTGCTTGCGGGCATCTTCAATAACAACTATTAACCTTTTCGATTCTTTTATATTCAACGCCACAGCATCAAAGGAAGAAATACCCATAAGCCTTCTTTTACTTTCGAACACTAAACCTTTAGCTGCTGCCAGGCCTATCCTTAAGCCTGTAAACGAACCCGGTCCCCTGCCAACTGATACAACATCAATATCATTAATCGTCAAATTGCATTTATTTAAAAGACGTTCAATTTCTTTTAAAAGTAGGCGATTGTGTTCAAACTTTTTTAGTTTTCTATTGGTTTGAGCAAGGATTTTTTTATCCATACTCAAAGCCAAGCTAAAAAATTTACTTGAGGTATCAAGAGCTAATATTTTCATTTTTATAGTTTTCCGATAATATTATTATACCTATCTGATACGCTTTTAAAAGTTATTTTTCTTTTATGTTCTGATAAAAATTTAATATTTATTTGAAGGTACTCTGCAGGCAAAAGCTCTTCTATTTTATTGGCCCACTCCATACAACATACACCCTCCCCATAAAAATACTCTTCATAGCCCAAAAATTCTACTTGCTCTAAATAATCCAAACGATAAAGGTCAAAGTGATATAAGGGTAACTTGCCTTTATATTGTCTAATGAGCATAAACGAAGGGCTGATTACTTGCTCTTCCTTAATACCTAGCCCTCTAGCCAAACCCTTTACAAAGGTAGTCTTGCCTGTGCCTAAATCTCCACAAAGAGCTAAGAAATCCTGGGCCTTTAAATATTTAGCAAGCCTGGCAGCAATTCTTTTTGTTTCCTGATCGCTTTTTGAAATTAGACTTTTCATTTAAAGTGCCTGAACTTGCTTTTAGGTTTAATTGCATATTTTTTACCAAGCTTGTCCAAATAATAAAAACCTTCTTTTTTCTCCACTGTAAACCCGATTTGACTTACTCTCAATTTAAAAGACTTCTGCCAACTTCTTATAAATTTCGCGGCTCTTTTTTTACTGAGAGTAAACAAGAGTTCAAAGTCTTCTCCGTCATATAAAGCATCTTTAAAAGAACTTGCTTCTTTAGACAAAGGAATAGTTTCTTTTATAAGTTGGGCTCCGACTTGGCTTTGATTGATTACATGCCCCAAATCCTGGGCAAGTCCATCAGATAAATCAATCATGGCTGTAGGTCTAAATTCTTTTATTAGGTAACGAGCCTCTTTAAGACGCGGTGCAAAATTAAGATGTTTTCCCTTAATAGAACCGCCAAGCTTTCCAGTTACAAATATGGCATCATTTACCTTAGCTGTGTTGCGATAAATAATTTCTTTTTTTTTCGCCATCCCTATTAAAGCAATGTTGACTATCAGCTTCTTTGAACTTGAGATATCACCACCAGCAATTATAACCCCGTATTTTATCGCTGTTTTTTTTATCCCGCCATAAACTGCTTGAATATTTTTCAGACTGTACTCTTTGGGTAAACCCAAAGAAACAGTTGCGTATTTTGCAAGACCCCCCATAGCAGCAATATCACTTATATTTCGAGCTAAAGCCTTATGCCCAATAGCCTGCCAAGAAGTATTTTTTAAATTAAAATGAATTCCTTCTATAAGCATATCAGATGTAAAGAGAAGCATCTGTCCCTGGGGAAATTTAATTACAGCTGCATCATCTCCAATATGTTTAATAAGACTCTTATCCTTCTTTAGTCCAGAAGTCAGCAGTTTAATCAACTCTGTTTCATCTATATTTTTTAAACGCATGTTATTATTCCACCTAAAATTTAACTACCCAAACCTTTAATAATAAATAAAAATAAAGTAATAGAACTATTGTGAATAATATGTATTGTTATACTGGGCAACAAACTACCGCTTTTTTCATACATGTAGGCTAATAAAATTCCTAAAAATAAAATGGGCAGGAATCCCACAAAGGTCATGTGCAACAAAGAAAACAAAGCAGAGCTAATCAAAATACTTAAAACAGGTCCAATTTTTTTCCTTAAAGCGGGATATAAAAATCCTCTAAAAAATAACTCTTCAATAATAGGCCCAATAAAACAAATACAGAGTACAAAATAGAAAATAAGCCAAGGTCGACCCTCTATTGAAAAAACGTTCAATAGAGGGTTTTCCTCCGGAGCCATCTTAAAAAAACTTGATAAACCTAATGATATTAAAAGAGCAACAAAAAGAAAAGGTAAATAGCTTACATATGAAGCCAGTCCTAATATCGCTCCGCGGACAACATTTCTTACATTTAACCCTAATGTTTTGAAAAAAGATTGTTTATATTTAAAGGTAACAAAATAGACCAACACTATGCCTATTATCAAATAAGATAGACTAAAACCTAAAGCCATATTTTCAAAACCATCTATTACAATAGCTGTATCCTGAGATTTTAAGAGAAAGCTAACAAACGAATGGACAAAACCAGTTACAAAAAATAGTCTAATAATAGCTAAAAAAGAAAAATAGAGAATTACAGCCTTTGTAACATCTAGTAAATTCCACGGTTTTTCCTTTGTCTCACCTAAATGTGGAATTACATCTTTAGATTGAAAACGTAAGAAAAAATAAATTACATCCAAAATAACACCACTTACAAAACCCAAAATCACTAAAAAGGTGACTCCAAAAAGACCCAAGGCATAAATATTCCCCTCGAGAATCAACTCCTTTACAACTTCTTCACTAGGAAGCTCATCCTGCCATTCAACAAGCTCACCCGCTTCAAAAATCACACCAGGAGACTCTGTAAGCCAGGCGGAATCTACTATATAATTGAAAATTAAAAGAAGGATAATCAGGATAAGATATAATTTATTGCTCTTTAAGAAATCTATAAACGTACTTTGAGTATGCATTATTCTTTCTTTATTCTAGGAAATAAAGGATCAGCTTTGGACACTTTCTTATTGGCTTCCAATTTACCCCACATAAATAACTCATCAAATCCATCATTATTTAAATGCTCTTTAAGGCCTAATTGGCTCAGCATCTCAGTAGCAGTCTTCGGAATAAAACTAGAAACAGCCACTGAAATTATTCTTAAAACCTCTAAAAGGTTATAGATAACTGTTTTTAAACTTTTTTCATCAGTCTTTTTTAATTGCCAAGGTTTTGCGTCTTCTATGTATTTATTAGCTTTATTAATTAAAGCCCAAATCAACTCTAATGCTCCATTTAAATCTAGTTCATCCATAGCTTGAGATAATCTATCAGACAAGCCCTTAGCTTCAACTACCAAAGCATCATTTTTATATACATTATCTTCAGCCTCAGGAATCACTCCATCAAAATACTTTTCAACCATGGTTAAGCTTCTGTTTAGTAAATTACCTAGATCATTTGCCAAATCGCTATTATAACACTGAATAAAAGAGTCGTGAGAAAAATCACCGTCCTGACCAAAAACTATACCTCTTAAAAGAAAAAGTCTTATGGGATCGGACTTAAACTCTTTTGCTAATGGAATAGGGTCAACGATATTTCCTAGACTTTTGCTAATCTTTTTACCTTCAGCCGTTAGATAACCATGGACATAAACTTTTTTTGGTAATTCAATCTCAACCGACAAAAGCATCGCCGGCCAAATTACAGAATGAAACCAGTTAATCCCCTTACCAATAAGATGTAAATCAGCAGGCCAGTACACTTTAAACTTATCACCTTCAGGATAATCCAAAGCCGAAATATAATTAATCAAAGCATCAACCCAAACATATATTTTATGTTCTTTATCAAAAGGAATAGGTATGCCCCAACTTACACCTGTTCTACTGACACTTAAATCATTTAGCCCCTCTCTAACCCTATTAATCATCTCATTTTTTCTGGTCTCAGGTGCCACTAGGCCATTCTCTAAAAGTGCAAGTATTTTATCCTGATATTTACTTAATTTAAAAAAGTAACTTTCTTCACGAATAACATCCGGCTTAACATTATGCTCAGGGCATTTTCCATCTACAAGTTCTTTTTCGGTAATAAAAGCTTCGCAACCCTGACAATATAGGCCTTCATATTGCCCTTTATAAATATCACCCTTGTCATACATTTTCTGTAAAACAAATTGAGAAATTTTAGCATGTCTTTTTTCGGTGGTTCTAATAAAATAATCATAAGAAATATCTAAAACTTCACATAACTCTACAAACTTCTGTGAATTCTCCTTTATAAAAGCGGCAACTTCCATGCCCGCTTCTTGAGCAGCAGTCACATTCTTTTGGGCATTCTCATCAGTACCCGTTAAGAAAAAGACATCTGCCCCTTTTAGCCTGTGCCAACGAGCAATAACATCTGCACACACCTTCTCATAAGCATGCCCAATGTGAGGTGCTGCATTAGCATAATCAATTGCAGTGGTTATATAATACTTATTCTTCTTTTGATTGCTCTTTTTGGTCATTGTATTTTACCTGAATTATTCTACTATCTTCTAATTCGACTGAAACTAACCTATTAAGGACATCAACATCTACGACCTTACCTTTACCTGAAGGAGTCTTAATAGTTTGTCCCTCTCTAGGTAAATCTTTTAGAGCTTCCTTATACATTTTATATTCAAAACTCAGACAACACATTAACCTGCCACACAAACCAGATATCTTTGAAGAAGCCAGTGGCAATTTTTGGTCTTTAGCCATTCTGATTGTTACCGGTTCAAAGTTCTTTAAAAATCCAGCACAACATAAGGGTCTACCACAGGGACCAAGTCCTCCTAAAAATTTGGCCTCATCTCTTACACCTATCTGCTTCAACTCTATACGTGCCTTGAAAACTGCTGCTAGATCTTTGACTAAATCTCTAAAATCAACCCGACCTTCGGCCGTGAAATAGAATATTATTTTTGAACGATCAAAAGAATATTCCACATCAATAAGTTTCATAGGAAGTTTATGCTCAGCAATCTTTTTTACTGCCGTCTTAAGCGCATCTTGGGCTCTTTTCTCATTTTCCTTTATCTGTCGCATATCATGAGCTGTAGATAACCTTAAAACATTCCTTACTACATCCTCAACATCTTTATCCATTACTTTCTCAACTTCTGAAATAACTTGCCCGTACTCCAGGCCCCTATCAGCTTCAACAATAACATAATCTCCAATGCTAAGCTTTAATTGAGCAATATCATAATAGGCAACCTTGCCAGCCTCTCTTATCTTCACTTGAACAACTTCATGCATCTATATAACCTCAACTTTCCATTATCTCCTTAAAAGATTGAGCTGCATCTATTTGACACAATCTTAAATTCACATTAGACATAGAATAACGGTACATTTTATCAATAGTTTCTATCGCCTTGGTTATTTTCGTACTATTTAGCTTTTTGACAAACTCAAGAAAACCTTTATTTATATCTGTTAGCAGTAGGCTTTTATCGTTTATACCATTTTTTAAACATGCTGCATCTCTAAAAAAACAATAAAGTATTTTCAAGGTCTGACGGTAATCATTTTTATCTTCAAAATTAAAAAACGTTAGATAATTATCATTTTTTACATTTATAAAATTATCAATTGCCTCGGATGAAGCCCTCAAAGCAACTTTATTGTTTTCTTTAATCCCTTGGGCATTTAATCTAATGACCTTACATCTAGATATAATGGTTTCTAAAAAACCAATAATTTCATTACTCAAGAGAAAGATAATTGTATCTTGAGGAGGCTCTTCCAAGGTTTTCAAAAAAGCATTCTGAGCCGCTTCGTTCATTTTGCAGGCCTCATTAATTATAACTACTTTTTTTTTAGCCTCATAGGGTTTTAAATTAACCTTTGACGAAATATTCCTAATGGAATCAATTTTTATAGTCGCTGTTTTATTTTCAGCCTCTAGCCATATAATATCCGGGTGTGAGAGTTCTTTTACTCGTTTTGGGGCAGTAGAATCACCCATCAATTCAACAGCAATTTCCAAAACTGTCTCTCTGGCATAATCCTCACTAGAACATAAAACTAAATATGCAGCAGATAATTTATTACGTTCATTTAGAACCCTAAAAAAATCTACACTTTTTTCTTTATCAAACAATTCACTAGAGAATTTCATTCACTTTTTCTCTTATTTTTTGCTGAACTTCACCTATTTCACCAACTGAAGATATTACTTTTATGCGCTGGGGGTATCTCTTGGCTAACTTCAGATATCCCTGCCTTACCTTATCATGAAACTCGACACCCTTCTTTTCTATGCGATCGGCGGAACGCAAAGAAGCAGCTCTTTTAAGTCCTACACTAGCATCTACATCAAGCAATAAAGTCAAATCGGGGCTGACCCCTTCTTTATCTAAATAGTTATTAAATCCATCCATGATAGACTCTGGTTTATTTCCAGCATAAATTTGATAAGCCATAGTTGCATCATTGAACCTATCGCAGATAATAATTTTATTACTCTTTAATAGGGGAATGATCTTTTCTTTAATGAGCTGTGTGCGAGCCGCTAGATAAAGGTAGAGCTCACAAGTATCAACCATTACACCAGATGCCGTGTCCAAAAGTATTTGCCTGATCTTCTCACCTATTTTAGTGCTGCCGGGCTCCCTTAAAACCTCAACTGCAATACCTTTTTCTTTTAGATATTCAACCAATAGCCTTATGTGAGAGCTCTTGCCACTGCCTTCAGGACCTTCAAAAGTTATAAATTTTCCTCGCGTATCTTCCATATGTATTAATTCTATCAAAGACTTAGGGCGCATTCAAGTAAAATATAGGGGTAATACAGAAAGTGTGGTGATTTTAAGCTTTTTTAGCCTTTCAGGCCCGACATCTTAATTCCCTCAACAAAGAATCTTTGAGTAAACATAAATATAATAACTAAGGGAATAATTGCCATGAAAGCACCCGCCATCAAAAGTTCATATTGGGTACCAAAACCAGTATCCTGAAAATAGGCTAAACCTACAGGCAAAGTTTTCATACTAACGCTGTTAGTTACAATTAAAGGCCACATGAAGCCCATCCAAGAACCCAAAAGAGTAAAAACAGTTAGTGTAGCCAATGCGGGCTTACTTAAAGGAAGGATTATATTCCAAAAGATTCTTAAAAAATTACAGCCATCTATTTTTGCTGCATCTTCTAAATCAACAGGAATGGTCATAAAGAATTGTCTTAACATAAACGTACCATACGCACTAAACATGCCAGGTATTATAAGTGCTTTATAGGTATCAACCCAATCAAGCCAGTTCATAAGAATATAAACCGGAACTAAAATTACAGCATATGGAATCATCATAGTTGCTAAATATCCTAAAAATAACTTATCTCTACCTGGAAAATTAAGTCTGGAAAATGAATAAGCGGCCATAGCACTTGTTAAAACTTGGCCCAATGTGACAGCCAGAGAAACAATAAAGCTGTTCCAGTAAAAACGCATAAAGGGCATAACCTCTATAACTGTGCTATAATTTTTCCAAACAGGCTTAACTCCTCGATATACTTTATCTACATTTATCTCTTTAGTTTTATATTCATAAATACCATTTTTTTGACTTATAGTCTCAAGAGTTACTACGCCACCTAGAACTTTCACTTCGTCCCAACGAGGGAAGTCTCTGTTTTTTGAGGTATTAACTAATCTTATCTTATCCCAAGGACTCCACGGATTACGCCATTTAACATCAATATTAGTTTTAGCTACAGTTTCTTTAGTACCTTTTAAAACACCTGTTATATATTCAATCTCACAATTTTCACCCTGAATACTAATTTCAACCTTCTTGCCGTCTTCAATAATATAGTGATAGTCGGGAATCCATTTGGGCGGATACACAAATACATCAGCTGGATCTTTTAATGAAGTTGAAATCATCCAGACAAGCGGTATTATCATAAAAGCAGCTACTAAAGTTAACACCACATAGTAACCCACGCTAACCTTTTCACCTGGTTTTTTTCTGCCTAATACATTTAATTTACTGAGAGCTATTGTATCTTTATTCATTTGAAATACCTATTCATTAAGTATAGTGAACTAATTTACCACCATATCTCCAGTTTATAAGAGTGGCTCCAAATATGAGTACAAACATAAACCAAGCTATGGTACAGGCATATCCAAAGTTATGCCATGTGAAGAAATTCTCGAATATGTAATACATTAAAGTCGTACTAGCTCCATGAGGACCACCCTTAGCAAAAATATACGCAAACATAAACCCTCCCTGAAATCCACCAATCACACTCATAACTGCAATAAAGAATGTTGTCGGTGATATCATAGGCCAGGTTACCGCCCAGAACTTTTGGAAACTACTCGCCCCATCTATTTCCGCAGCTTCATAAAGCGCCTTAGGAATATTCTGCAAAGCAGCTAAATATAAAATCATGTTCGTACCACCAAGATAAGTCCAGGTTGTCGCTATAATCATCGAGGGCTTAATCCACTCAGCATTCAACCAATGAACACCCTCTAAATTAAGATTAAATAGATCGCCCAAATTTCTAATAAAGGTATTAATAATGCCATAATCATAGTTATAAATCCAAAGCCATAAAAGAGCAACAGCAACTGTCTGACACATAGTTGGCAAAAAGAATATTGTCCTGAAGACAACAATTCCTTTTTGTTTTTTATTTAAAAGCAAAGCTAAAATTAAAGCCCCAGCCATACTAAAAGGAATACCTACCATCAGAAATATTGTATTCCAAAGATATTTCCAGAAAAGAGGATCATTGGCAACAATAGCCCCAGCTTCTTTATTAAAACCAAGAAGCTCTATAAAATTAGCTAAACCCACGAAATTCACATTGGGAGGCCAGCTTAAAGATAAGCCTTTATATTCGACAAAACTTAATAAAAGAGAAGTGAATACAGGAAGTAAAGTAAATATTAAAAAACCTACGAGGTTGGGCAAGAGAAATAAATAAGCAAATATTACCTCTATTTGTTTTTTATCTAGTTTTGCTTTTTTTACTTTCATAGTCATATTGTAGTGCTATTGGGGAACTTACGCAAGAATATAAAAGCGCCTTAGTAATAAGGCGCTTTTATTGAAATTATTCTTTATTGCCCTTTTTGAGATAACTTCTTAAATTTTTCAAGAAGCCTTCATCTTTCTGCTCAGCATCCTTACTGGACGCCTCAGGAGCAGTTTTTTTAGTTTCTTTAGGAGTTACTTTTTTTGTCTCTGCTTTAGCTGTTGCTTTCTTTTCTTCCTTCGTAATTTTTGTTACTTCTTCATTAGCCTTAGAAGCTTTTTCTTTAGTTTGCTTCGATGCAACTTTAACCTTTGCTTTCTTAGGCTTTAGCTCCACTAGACTCAAAATAGCCATTTTTGCTCCATCACCCGCCCTAGTATCCAAATGCACAATGCGAGTATAGCCACCTGCCCTATCTTTAAACCTGGGACCAATTTCTTTAAAAACCAAAGATGTCATCTTATGATCCTGAAGCACATTATATACCATTCTCTTATTTGCAAGAGTATCCTCTTTGGTAAGAGTAATAACTTTCTCTATTGCCTTTTTAGCCTCTTTAGCGTTAGCAAGCGTAGTTGTAATTGTCTCAGCAATAAATATGTTTCTAACCATATTATTTAACATGGCTTTACGATGTGCTGTAGTTCTTCCGAGTTTTCTTTTATTTTTTTTATGCCTCATTATTATTCATCCTGATCTTATTTATTTTCTTTTAACATTTCTTCAACTTTCATTCCAAAGTGAAGACCCATAGTATCAAGTATCTCTTTAATTTCTGTAAGTGATTTTTTGCCAAAATTTCTGTATTTCAACATATCACCTTCACTCCTTTTGACCATATCCCCCAATGTCTGGATCTTAGCTTCCCTAAGACAATTAGCTGACCTTACTGAAAGCTCAAGCTCACTAACTGGCTTATTAATTTTATCAAATAATTCTTTTTCCTGCTGAGACTTCTCTTCCTCAATCTCATCTTCTTCTTCGGGAAATTCACCAAACTGAGCAAAAAGATCTAAATGCCTTTGAAGAATGTTAGCCGAATAACAAAGTGCATCTTTAGGGCTTATACTGCCATTAGTCCAGATTTCTAATGATAATTTATCATAATCTGTTCTCTGTCCCACACGAGTATCCTCAACATAAAACATAACCTTTGTAACTGGAGAAAAAACTGAATCAATTGGTATATAGCCAACCGGCATACCTTCTTTTTTATTTCTTTCAGCCGGAACATACCCTCTACCTCTGCCTACTTCCATTTGTATCTTTAATTTCCTATCTTTGGTCAACGTCGCCAAAACTAAATCAGAATTTAGTATTTCAACAGTTTCATCTGTTTTAATATCAGAAGCTTTAATCGTACCCTTTTTACCAACTGCTAGTTCAATAATTTTAGGCTCTTTAGAGTGCGATCTTAAAACTAACTTCTTAATATTAAGCATTATTTGGGCTGTATCTTCTACTACCCCTTCAAGAGAAGAAAACTCATGAGGAGCCCCCTCAATTTTCACAGCTGTTACAGCACTACCTTCTATAGAAGAAATAAGAACTCTTCTAAGAACATTACCAATAGTAACGCCATAACCTCTTTCAAAAGGCTCTGCGGTGAAATTTCCATACACATTAGTCTGTGTTTTTTCATCTAATTTTAGCCTTTTAGGTAATTCAAAACCTCGCCACCTGACTCCCATTTAGTTACCTCCTAGATCTGTATATAAATTCTTATTATACTTAATTTATTTTGAATAAAGCTCTACAATTAACTGTTCTTCAATCGCTACCTCTATATCAGCTCTTTCTGGTAGCTTAGTAATCTTAATAAGAAGCTTTTCCTTATCGACATCCATCCAATTTGGAATTATGCGATCTTCTGTACTTTTAATATTGCCATTTACAAGTTTCTTTGTATTTTCTTTTCCTTTGATACTTATAATATCATTCTGACTTATCAAAAAGGAAGGCAAATTAACTTTACGACCTTTAACCTGGATATGCCCATGCCTAACTATCTGTCTTGCTGCATCTCTGGTTTTAGCAAATCCAGCTTTAAAAACAGCATTGTCAAGTCGACATTCAAGTATCTGAAGCAAGTTGTGTCCGGTAACACCTTTCCTGCGCTCGGCCTCATGGAAATACTTTCTAAACTGTTTTTCCAAAACGCCATACATCTTTTTAACCTTCTGTTTTTCTAATAACTGCGTACCGTAGTTTGACATCTTGCGTCTTTTTTTACCGTGCTGTCCGGGTCCATACGGCCTTTTTTCTAAAATGCGGTCAAATTTAGGGTTACCAAAAATGTTAACACCTAATCTTCGAACGACTTTACCTCTAGGAGTAAAATTTCTTCCCATATAAACTAAACTCTCCTTCTTTTCGGAGGTCTACAACCATTATGTGGTATCGGTGTGACGTCCTTTATTGCTTTTACATTAAGTCCTGCTGCCTGGAGGGCTCTAATTGCAGAATCCCTTCCCGAGCCTGGCCCTTTGACTTTAACTTCTACTTGCTTCATCCCAAATTCCATGGCTCTTTTAGCTGCATCTTTAGCAGCTACCTGAGCTGCAAAAGGGGTAGACTTTCTTGAACCTTTAAAACCTGAGCAACCAGTTGTAGACCAGCATAACACATTGCCATTCTTATCTGTTATCGTAACATGTGTATTATTAAAAGTAGCCTTTATATGAGCTACACCTTCAATCACTTGACGAGTTATCTTTTTCTTAATTCTTCTTTTTTGTTCTTTGGCCATTCTTATCTCCTAATTAACTATTTTTTTCTCTTAGCAGCGCCTACATTTCTTCGAGGCCCTTTACGTGTGCGAGCATTGCTTGATGTCCTTTGACCTCTTGCAGGTAAGCCTCTCTTATGCCTTAAACCTCTATAACAACCGATATCCATCAATCTTTTAATGTTGCCCGTTACTACGCGGCGCAATTCACCCTCAACCCTCAAATCTTTCTGAATAACATTGGTTATTTTTGATACTTCTTCTTCAGTCAACTTGCTAGCCTTCATTTCTGGATCAATGTTAGCTTGCTTTAAAAGACTAAGAGCTTTGGTGTTACCAATACCATATAAATATGTAAGAGAAATCATTATCTTTTTATTTTTTGGTATATCAACCCCTAAAATCCTTGGCATTTCATCTCCTCATTCGTTAAAATCTAGCCTTGCCTCTGCTTATGCTTAGGTATAGAACAAATTACTTTTACTACACCTTTTCTTTTAATTATTTTGCATTTCGGGCAAATTTTCTTAACACTTGCTTGTACCTTCATAATCTTACTCCAATATTTTTACTTTAATCTGTAAGTAATTCTGCCCTTACTTAAATCATAAGGAGAAAGTTCTAACTTAACCTTATCTCCAGGAAGAATGCGAATAAAATGCATTCTCATCTTACCGGAAATATGAGCCAAAAGGACGTGCCCATTTTCAAGCTCTACTCTAAACATTGTATTAGGTAGTGCTTCTACTACTTTACCTTCAACTTCAATTGCTTCTTCTTTAGCCATAAATTTTTACACCTTAAGCGAGTATTTCTACTCTTTTATCACTTATATATACGGTATGCTCAAAATGAGCTGATAATGAACCGTCTTTAGTTACTGCAGTCCAACCATCATCTAATACTTCTATCTCATAACCGCCGATATTAATCATTGGCTCTATTGCTAAAACCATACCAGATTTTAATTTAATTCCGGTATGCGGCTTACCAAAATTGGGTATCTGCGGATCTTCATGTAAACTAGCGCCAATACCGTGACCTACAAATTGCCTGACAACAGAATAACCTTGGGCTTCTACATGACTCTGAACCGCGTAAGAAATATCATAAAGCCTGTTACCAGCCTTAGCTGCTGCTACTGCTAATTCCAAAGACTCTTCTGTTATCCTCATAAGCTGCTGAGCTTCCTGAGAAACATTTGTGCTTACAGCAAAGGTTCTGGCTGCATCCCCAAAGTATCCATCAAGCCAAACACCAACATCAAGACTGATAATATCGGTATCCTGCAGTTTTCTATCAGAGGGAATACCATGTACTATCTCATCATTAATAGAAGTGCAAACTCCAGCTGGATAACCCATGTAACCCTTAAAAGCTGGTTTAGCTTTTTTAGAGCAAATAAACTCTTCACCGATTTTATTTAACTCTTTAGTGCTAATTCCTGGTCTTACTTTAGTTTTTAAAAGATCTAGTGTTTCTTTGACAATTCTACATGACACCCGAATCTTATCTATTTCTTTGGGTGATTTTAAAAGTATCATACAATATTTTGCTTTTTAAAATAACCCTGAAGCTTTGCAAATAACTCTTGAGCATCCATATCACCTGATACCACAAAGAGCTTACCTTCATGCTTATAATAGTCAATCAAGGCTGCTGTTTGCTGATTATAAACCTCAAGTCTATTTTTAATTGTCTCGGATTTGTCATCTTTTCTTTGATACAACTCTCCGCCACATTTATCACAAACATTCTTGACTTTCGAAGGCACATTAATTACATGATAAACAGCTCCACACGCCCTACACACCCTTCTTCCAGAAAGTCGTTTAACTATTACATCTTCGGTTGTTTCTAAATATATAACACTATCCAAATTTATATTTTTTTCAATCAGGCGCTTACCAAATGCCTCTGCCTGAGTCACGTTTCTGGGAAAACCGTCTAAAATAAAACCTTCTTGTGCCTCTGCTGAATTAAGCTTATTAATGACCATATCTATTACTAATTCATCTGGAACCAACTCACCTTTTTCCATATATCCCTTGGCTTTAAGTCCTAATTCAGATTCCATAGCCACTTCTTCTCTTAATAAATCACCTGTAGCTATATGAAGAACCTTGTAATGATCTGTCAAAATAGCAGCTTGAGTTCCTTTTCCGGCTCCCGGAGGCCCCAATAATACAATACGCATTTATCTTCTAGACCTTAGCTTTCCTTTTTTCATGAAGCCTTCATAATGCCTCATTAATAAATGAGATTCTATCTGCTGCATAGTATCAAGCATAACACCAACGATAATCAATATACCTGTGCCACCTAAAAAGCTAGCAATGATATAAGGCACTTTAAAGAAACTACTAATCAAATTAGGCATAACAGCGATAATTGCTAAAAATATAGCGCCCGGCAAAGTTATTCTGCCTAATATATAATCAAAGTATTCAGCAGTGGACTTACCAGGTCTAATGCCAGGAATAAAACCACCTTGCTTCTTCATGTTTTGAGCCACATCCTGTGGATTAAAAATAATAGCCGTGTAGAAATATGTAAAAAATATAATTAAAAGTGCATAAGTAATATTATAAACGGGATGTGTACCATTAAGCAATCTAGCAATTCCCTTTAAAAATTCATTACTAGTAAATCCGGATATAGTTGCTGGAAACATCAATACTGACTGCGCGAAAATTATTGGAATAACACCTGCGGCATTTACCCTTAGAGGAATAAACGCACTATGTCCCCCATATACTTTTCTACCAATAACCCGCTTAGCGTACTGCACCGGAATTTTCCTTTGCCCTTGGGTTATTAAAATGACAGCCATAATTACCACCACCAACATACAAACCAAGAGAATAATCGTTGGCGGTTTAATTCGGGCATCATGTCCAAAAGGCATAATATATTCAGCGAACTGCTTGGCTGCTGGAGGCATTCTTGAAATAATACCAGCTGTAATAATCAAAGAAATACCATTTCCTATACCATGCACAGACATTTGTTCGCCCAACCACATTAAAAATGTGGAGCCAGCTGTTAAAGAAATCATGACTAGAAGCTTTAGTTTCCATCCGGTGAATAAGGCTAAGCTTAGACCAGCTGCCTGAGAAGAACCTTCAATCCAGGAAGCAATAAATAAAGACTGAATCAAACATAAAGCTACAGCGCCGTATCTAGTGTACTGAGTAATTTTTTTTCTGCCATCAGGCTCTTTAGCAATCTTAGAAAAATAAGGCACTACAGCTGTCAATAGCTGAATAATAATAGAAGCTGATATGTAAGGCATGATACCTAAGGCAAATACTGTTGCATTCCTTAGAGCACCTCCCGAGAACATATCCATAAGACTAAACAAAGTACCTGATTGATTTTCAAAGAACTGTGCTAATGCCTGGGGATTTATTCCAGGAGTTGGCACATAACAACCCACTCTATAAACTACAATCATTGCCAGTGTAAAAAGTATTTTTTTCTTTAATTCTGGTATTTTAAATGCACTGGCTAATGCTTTTAACATTAAATTATATTTCCTTTATAGAACCTTTAACTTTTTCAATTTTTTCTCGAGCAGTTTTTGAAAACTTGTGAGCCTCAACAACTAAAGCTTTTTTAAGATCTCCCTTGCCCAAAACCTTAAGATTGTCTCTTACATTCCTAATCAAACCAGCTTCCTTTAATACCTGCTGATTAATTGTGCTGTTTTCCTTAAAAGAATTAAGATCTTGCACATTAACAATTTGATATGCAGTTGCAAATTTATTATGAAAACCTCTTTTAGGCAGCTTTCTTATTAAAGGCATCTGCCCACCTTCAAAGCCCTTCATTGATTTTGAGCCCGAACGAGACCCCTGACCTTTATGTCCTCGGCCAGATGTTTTGCCAAGCTTAGAGCCTATACCCCGACCAACTCTCTTCTTTGCTTTATTGCTACCTTTATCTGATGGTAATTCATTAAGTTTCATTTAAATAACCTCTGAAATTTCTATTTGCTTTGTCTGTAATTTTTAGGTTTAAGATTTCTAAAACCCTCTTCACATGCTTTTAAAACATTAACTGCATTATTGGATTTTAGACACTTAGTAAGAATATCCTTGACGCCAACGGCTTCACAAAAAGAACGGACTACTCCTCCAGCAATAACACCAGTACCTTCTTTTGCCGGTTTTAGTAAAACCTGGGCGGCACCTTTCCTACCTATTATTTGATGTGAAATAGTGTTACCCTCGAGCGGAACACTAAACATACTCTTTTTGGCCTTATTAGACGCTTTTCTTATGGCCTCAGCAACTTCTTTCGCCTTACCATGCCCACAACCAACCGAACCGTTGCCATCTCCAACAACCACACTAGCTGTAAAGGAAAAATTTCTTCCTCCTTTGACAACCTTAGATACTCGGTTTATAAATATAACCTTTTCAATAAAATCTCGTTTTCCGTCATTAAATCTTTCTGCCATTATGATTCCTTTTTATAATTATTAAAACTTCAATCCACCTTCTCTGGCAGCTTCTGCAAATTCTTTGACTCTGCCGTGAAAGATATATCCTCCCCTATCAAAAACGCATTCTTTTATATTGGCCTTTGAAGCAGCCTCTGCAAAAACCTTTCCCAAATCTTTAGCAGCTTCTTTATTGCCCCCATATTTATTACTAGCCTTTAAATCTTTGCTCAATGTAGACATGCTTAAGATAATCTTTCCAGTTGAATCATCAATAAGCTGAGCATAAAAGTTAGATAAACTTCTAAATACATTCAATCTCGGCTTTAGCGCTGTACCAGATATCTTTTTTCTTACTCTTCTGTGTCTCTTCTGTCTGCTCGTTAATACTTTCTTCATTTATTTATTACCTTTTAATTATTATTAAACTACTGTTTTACCAGCCTTACGCCTGACATATTCACCTTTATATCTAATACCCTTACCCTTATACGGTTCTGGCTTATAAAAATGCCTAATTTCAGCTGCAACCTCACCTACTGATTGCTTATCTATACCTGTTATTTCAATTTGGGTCGGCTTCGCTATAACCACTGATATGCCTTCGGGAATATCATAGTTAACCGGATGTGAAAATCCCAACTGCAAAACTATCTTTTTACCTTGCAACTGAGCCCTCATACCAACACCATGTATCTCAAGTTCCTTTTTATAACCTTCGGTAACACCTATAACCATATTCTGAATAAGACTTCTAGTCAATCCATGTAATGATTTATCTAATTTATTATCAGACAGCCTACTAACAATCAATTGGTTATCCTTAACTTCAGCACTCATTCTCTGATGCATCCGTTCTTCAAGTTTACCTTTGGGACCTTCAACCCTAACTATCTTGCCATCTAGATTTACCTTAACATTACTTGGTATATCTACAGGTTTTTTGCCAATTCTAGACATTCATCTTCCCCTTCTATTACCAAATCTGGCAGATAATTTCTCCGCCAACTCCCTGTTCGTGGGCTTGTTTATCAGTTAATATACCTTTAGGTGTGGTAAGAATAGTTACCCCCAAACCACCCAAAGATGTTGGAATATCATTTTTACTTGAATAAACTCTAAAACCAGGCTTAGTTATTTTTTTTACATGAGAAATAGCACTACTGTTATCTTTGTTGTACTTAAGATATATCTTTAGCTTCGCCTGCGTTTTGTTTTCTAAATCTTTATAATCTTTAATAAAACCTTCTTCTTTAAAAATACGCATGATTTCATTTATCATTTTTGAAGACGGTATATCAACTGTTTCCTTTTTGCGCATTACAGCATTTCTAATCATAGTTAGAACGTTAGCCACTAAGTCTGTTAACATATAGTTCTCCTAATAAAATTTTAAATTTCTTACCAACTAGCTTTGGTAACGCCTGGAATCTCACCCCTAGAAGCAAGTTCTCTAAAGCAGATACGGCAAAGCCTAAATTTTCTAATGTAACCCCCTGATCTTCCACAATTAAGACAACGATGATATTTGCGAGTAGAAAACTTGGGTTCTTTCTTACATTTTTCAATAAGTGCTTTTCTAGCCATAAATTTTCCTCTTATACCTTATTTTCGAAATGGCATGTTGAACATTTTAAGAAGCTCGTGGGCTTCTTCCCTGGTCTTAGCATCTAAATTAAAGGTTATATTCATACCAATAACCCCTTCAATCTTATCCGAATCCATTTCCGGAAATATAGTATGCTCTTTAATGCCCAGGTTATAATTATTGCTATTATCGTAGCCTTTAAGACTAACCCCCCTAAAATCCTTAATTCTGGGAATTGCTACATTGATAAATCTATCCAGGAACTCATACATTCTAATGCCTCGCAAGGTAACCTTACATCCAACTGGATCACCTTTACGTATTTTAAAATTTGAGATAGCTGCTTTAGCCCTAGTAATTATAGGTTTTTGGCCTGCTATTATAGTTAATTCAGCCATAGCTTTTTCTATAATCTTAAATTCTTTTGAGCCTTCACCAAGCCCTATATTAACTACAATCTTTTTTAATTTAGGAACCTGCATTTTATTTGTGTAGCCGAACTTCTTCATTAGTTCAGGTATAATTTCTTTATCGTATTTTTCTAAAAGATTTGGCTTTTTCATTGTTATCCTTAAAATCCCTGGTTACACGTTCTGCAAAATCTAACTAATTTCTTATTTTCCCTTTTGATACCAATCCTAACGCCTTTTTTGCATTTAGAACAATTTACTGCCACATTAGAAATACTTATAGGACCTTCTTTTTCAATAATACCTGCCTGATCTTGTTGGCGTCTTTTCTTAGTGTGTTTCTTGATTAAATTTAAACCCTCAACAATAATCTTGCCTTTTTCAGGAAAAACCTTTAAAACTTTACCCTTTTTTCCTTTTTCTTTGCCTTTAATAACGATTATTGTGTCGTTTTTCAGTATGTTTAACACTTTAAATAACCTCCGGAGCTAATGATACTATTTTCATAAAGTTCTTCTCTCTAAGTTCCCTTGCAACTGGACCAAAGATTCGTGTGCCGCGAGGATTTTTCTGGGCATCAATAAGAACTATGGCGTTATTATCAAATTTTACATATGAACCATCTTTACGTCTTATAGGAGCTTTAGTCCGCACAACTACGGCTTTAGCTACTTCACCTTTTTTTACATCAGATTCAGGCATAACTTCCTTGATATTAACTGTAACAATATCACCTATTTCAGCATATTTTTTTGCAGCCCGCTTAACTACCATAATACAGCTGGCTTTCTTAGCACCTGAGTTATCCGCAATTTCAAGAATTGTACGCAACTGAATCATTTAAGTATCTCCACTAGTCTCCACCTCTTATCTTTAGAAAGAGGTCTGGTTTCAGCTATTTTTACTTTATCACCAGTTTTAGCTTTGTTTTCCTCATCATGAGCTTTAAATTTAAGGAATTTTTTAATTACTTTATTATATAGCGAGTGTTTCGTGACACGTTCTATACGAACAACAATAGTTTTATCCATTTTATCACTAACAACAACGCCAACTCTTTCTTTCTTGGCGCCTCGTTTAGTTTGCATTAGTTTTCTCCCTTAAAACGGTTAAAATTCTAGCTATATTCTTTTTGGTAATACCAATTTGATCAGGTTTTTCAACCCTGCCACTTTTTGAATCAAATCTCAATTTGTGTAATTCTTCTCTGAATTTCTGTAATTTTACAACAAGTTCATCCTGAGTTAATTCAATTAAATCTTTTGCTTTTTCGGGTTTCATTTAAATACCTTGTCTTGTTATAAATTTTGTCTTAACGGGCAATTTATGTGAAGCTAATCTCAAAGCCTCTCTAGCTAAATCTCTTGGTACACCATCCATCTCAAAAAGAATTCGACCTCTTTTTACAACAGCAACCCAACTTTCAGGCGCACCTTTACCCTTACCCATTCTCGTTTCAGCAGGCTTTTTACTAACTGGCTTATCTGGAAATATCCTAATCCAAACCTTACCGCCTCTTCTGATGTGTCTCGTTAAAGCAATACGAGCAGCTTCTATTTGTTTATTAGTTATCCAAGCGTTTTCAAGAGATTGTAAGCCATATTCACCAAAATTTACTTTTGAACCTGAAAGAGCCATGCCTCTTCTGGACCCACGGTGATCACGTCTAAATTTTACTCTTTTGGGCATTAAAGGCATTTCTATATCTCCTTGTTGCTATCTTCAGGTTTCGGGCCTTTTTCTAACATTATCTGACCCTTATAAATCCAAACTTTAATTCCTATAGCACCGTATGTCGTTCTAGCTTCTGTAAATCCATAATCTATATCTGCTCTCAACGTGTGCAAAGGAACTTTTCCTTCCTTATACGTTTCCCTACGAGACATCTCAGCCCCACCTAAACGACCTGAACATGTTACTCTAATTCCCTCTACACCAGAACTTCTAGCATCATAGATAGCTTTTTTCATTGCGCGCCTAAAGGAAACCCTCTTAATTAACTGAAAAGCAATATTTTCAGCGACCAGTTGAGCATCAGCCCTAGGATTTTTTACTTCTTTAATATCAATGATTATTTCCGAATTATTTTTAACGATATCCGATAGTTCTTCTTTAAGGCGATCTATATCAACGCCTCTTCGACCGATAACGATACCAGGACGTGCCGCCCAAATGGTAACTCGCAGCTTGTCCGTAGAACGTTCAAGTTCAATGAGTGATATTCCGGCTTGGTTAAAATTATCCTTTATATGCTTCTTAACCTTCATGTCTTCTTCAAGCTTAAAACCGAAATCTTTTTTCTTGGAAAACCATCTAGACTTCCATGTCTTTATGTAACCTAATCTGAAACCATAAGGATGTACTTTTTGACCCACTTACCTACTTCTCCTTCTGTTTTTCAACCTTTGCAGTTACGACTTTTTTTATTGTTTTGGTTTTGGTTGAAGTTTTTGTTTGTTTCACTACATCTTTTTTAGCACTGGTTCTTTTAGGAGCAACTCGATCTAATTCAATATCTATATGAGAAGACCTCTTTTTAATTACTGATGCTCGGCCAAAAGCCTCTGCCCTAAATCTTTTTAATGATGGTGCTTGATTAGCAACTATCTTACTAATAAAAAGTTTACTAATATCAGGCTCCTTATCTTTAGCATTGCTTACGGCTGAATTCACAAGCTTCACAAGCTTCTCTCTTGGGCCCTTATTTAAACTCATTAAAACACTTAAGGCATCTTCCACCCTTTTGCCTCTCAAAACATCGACAATAAGTTTGAATTTTTTAGCTGACCCTCTCGTATATTTTAAACTTGCTTTTGATATCATTTTTAGTACCTATCTCTATTTTTTTTGGGGTGCTTTTTCAGTACGAGAACCATGCTTCCTAAATGTTCTCGTGGGGGCAAATTCACCTAATCTATGGCCAACCATTTTCTCAGTTATAAATATAGGTATAAATTTTTTACCATTATGCACCGTGAAAGTCACACCTAAAAAATCAGGGAGTATCATGGAACTTCTAGCCCACGTTTTAATTGGTTGCTTCTGACCTAATTTTTTATATTTTTCAACTTTTAAAACTAACTTCTGATTTACAAATGGTCCTTTTTTTGCTGACCTTGACATTACTATTTCCTCCGCTTATTCTTAGACGGTCTTCTTCGGACAATTGACTTATTTGAAAACTTCTTCTTTTTACGTGTTTTAAGACCTTTTGTAGCCTTACCCCAAGGAGTTGTCGGATGTCTTCCTCCTGAAGATTTACCTTCGCCACCACCCATAGGATGATCAACTGGATTCATGGCAACACCCCTAACCTTTGAACGCTTACCCATCCATCGGCGTCGGCCTGCTTTACCTAACGTTTCTCTCTCATGTTCTATATTTCCAACCTGGCCAATAGTGGCCCGGCATTCTTTATTAATAAGCCTAATTTCGCCAGAAGGCATTTTAATGTGCGCAACTTTACCATCAACTGCCATAACTGTTGCCGCCGTTCCAGCTCCCCTAGCTATCTTAGCGCCTTCATTGGGATTTAGTCCAATATTATGAACTTGAATTCCAGCAGGGATATTCTTTAGAGCCATGCAGTTGCCTATTTTAATTTCTACCTTTTCACCTGAAACTATAACATCGTTAACCTTAAGACCTACAGGAGAAACAATATATCGTTTTTCTCCATCTTCATAATCTAAAAGAGCTATATTAGCCGTACGATTAGGATCATATTCTATTGATATAACTGTAGCCTTAAGAACATCTTTATTTCTTTTGAAATCAATTATTCTGTATTTGCGCTTATGGCCCCCACCTCTATGACGAGATGTTATTCGGCCATGAACATTACGCCCACCACTCTTCTTTAACGGTTGAGTTAAAGCCTTGTGCGGTTTCTTGCTTATCGGATCAAGTTCTTTAAAATCTGTTAACTTGGTCCAGCGCTGACTTGATGTAGTTGGTTTTCTTAACTTAATTCCCATTGCATCCTTCCATCCATAAATTTAAGAAATATCTATAGTGCTTCCTTGCTTAAGTGTTACCAAGGCTTTTTTCCAATCAGGGGTTTTGCCCTTTTTATATCTGACTCTTTTTTGCTTACCATGCATAGAAACTGTATTGACGCTGGAGACTTTTACCTTATATATATCTTCAACAGATTTTTTTATCTCTAATTTATTAGCTCTTCTATCAACTTCAAATAAATATTTGTTCTTTGCTAATAAAACAGTGCCTTTTTCAGTTCTTAGTAGATTTTTTACTATTGTATACGGATCTTTCATAAGACAACTCGCTTGTTTATTTTTTCTAAAGAACTCTTCGTAATTATTAATCTTTCAGCCAATAAAACATCATACATATTGAAGTTATCGGCTGCCTTAAGACATATATTTTTAATATTCCTAGCTGATAATACCGTGCTCTTATCAAGTTCATTTACTACAACCAACAATTTTTTCTTGTCCATCTTTAATTTCTTAAATATTGTAACAAAATTTTTGGTCTTTATATTATCTAGCTTAATATCTTCAATAAACAATATTTCATCATTATTCATTTTTGCGTTAATCGCCGAAATCAAAGCTCCTTTTTTTGCTTTCTTAGGCATTGAATAAGAATAATCTTTAGGTCTCGGACCAAAAATTACTCCTCCACCTTTAAATAAGGGAGATCTAATAGAACCAGCTCTTGCCCTACCCGTACCCTTCTGCTTCCATGGTTTTTTTCCGCCACCAGCAACCTCGGAACGATTTTTTGTCGAAGCAGCTCCCAATCTCTGGTTAGCTAAATGCATTTTAACTGCATCATGCATCAAGGTTTTATTGACCTTACCATTAAAAATCTTGGCATTCAACTTAACCGAGTCTACTTTTTTTCCTTCTATGCTATATACGTCAAACTCTTTCATATATTTTACTCTTTATTTTCTTTTTTTTCCTGTTGATTTTCCTGAACTGCAGCTTCATTGGCAGCATCAGCTTTAGGTGCTTCAGGAGCAGGGGGTCTATCTGTTTTCTTTAAAGCCAATTTAATTAATAAATTGCTGCCCTTAGATCCCGGTATTGCCCCTTTAACAATTAATAAATTGTTTTCTGTATCTATTTTTAAAACTTTTATATTTTGAATCGTGACACGCTTACCACCCATTCTTCCAGCCATATGATGCCCTTTAAAAACTCTAGCAGGATCAGCACTGGCACCTATAGAACCCGGAGCCCTATGAATCGTAGAACCATGGCTAGCAGGATGTCCTTTAAAATTCCAGCGTTTCATTACACCCTGAAATCCTTTCCCTATTGAAATTCCTCTGACATCTACAAAATCACCAACTCTAAAAAGATCAACTTTTAATTCATCTCCCTCTTTATAGGTAGCAATTTCTTCTTCACTCAGCCTAATCTCTTTTACAAATTTAACTGGTTCTGATTTAGATTTCTTTAGATGCCCTTTAAAAGGATTACTGATTCTGGATTCTTTTTGCTTACCAAATCCACATTGAAGAGCTGTATACCCATCATTATCCTTGCTCTTTATCTGTAATACCTTGCAAGGTCCTGCTTCAATAATTGTTACAGGATACACCTTGCCATCTTCTTCGAAAACTTGAGTCATGCCAAGTTTTTTTCCTAATATACCAATAGCCATTTAAACAACCTCTTTTTCTACTTTATTTCAATATCAACACCAGTGGGTAAATCTAGCTTCTTCAACGCATCTATCGTCTTGGCTGTTGGATTTAATATATCTAACAACCTAGTATAGGTCTTTATCTGAAACTGTTCTCTTGACTTCTTATTTACGTGAGGTGATTTTAATACTGTGTAATCCTCACGCTTCGTAGGAAGTGGAATAGGTCCAGATATTTTTGCGCCTGATCGTCTCGCTGTATTCATAATTTCACCAGCTGACTGATCTAATACCCGATGGTCATATGCTTTAAGTTTTATTCTAATTTTTTGCTGACCTGCTGCCATTTTTTTCCTCTTTATCTTAAGCTATTATCTCACTGATAACACCGGCACCGACTGTTCGGCCACCTTCTCTAATCGCGAAGCGAAGCTCTTTTTCCATAGCTATAGGAATAATTAGCTCAACTTCTGCAGTAACGTTATCACCTGGCATAACCATCTCAACGCCTTCGGGCAACTTCACAGAACCAGTTACATCAGTTGTTCTGAAATAGAACTGAGGTCTGTAGTTGCTGAAGAATGGAGTATGACGTCCGCCTTCTTCTTTAGTTAATACATAAATTTCTGCTTTGAATTTAGTATGCGGTGGAATAGAACCTGGTTTAGCTAAAACCATACCACGCTCTAAGTCATTCTTATCAATGCCTCTTAAAAGAAGACCTACATTATCACCGGCCCGACCTTCATCAAGTAATTTTCTGAACATTTCAACACCGGTAACAGTAGTTTTTTTGATTTCAGGACGCATACCAACTAGATCTACTTCCTCGCCCATTTTGACGATACCTCTCTCTATTCTACCAGTACCTACAGTACCACGACCGGTAATAGAGAAAACATCTTCGATGGCCATTAGGAATGGCTTCTCGATATCACGTTTAGGCTCTGGAATATAATTATCGCAGGCATCCATAAGTTCCTGAATACATTTAGTTTTCTCTGGATCAGTTGGATTATTCATGGCTACTAAAGCACTACCCTTGATCATCGGAATTTTATCTCCAGGAAACTCGTATTTATTTAAAAGATCTCTTACTTCTAGTTCTACTAATTCAAGAAGCTCTTTATCGTCAACCATGTCACATTTATTAAGAAAGACTACTATATAAGGAACGTTTACCTGTCTGGCTAATAGAATATGTTCTCTGGTCTGAGGCATGGGGCCGTCAGCAGCAGAAACAACCAGGATAGCACCGTCCATCTGGGCAGCACCGGTAATCATGTTCTTAATGTAATCAGCATGACCTGGACAATCGATATGAGCATAGTGACGCTTAGCTGTTTCGTACTCTACATGAGAAATACTAATAGTTAGACCACGCTCTTTTTCTTCAGGTGCGTTATCAATCTGATCATAGGCAAAAGCTTGAGCACCACCCTTAGTTGCCATATATGTAGTTATGGCTGATGTAAGTGTTGTCTTGCCATGATCGACGTGACCTATAGTTCCTATGTTTACGTGTGGCTTTGTACGTTCAAATTTTTGCTTTGCCATCTTTTCCTCCTTTAATGAGACCACAATTTACGGAATATAGTGAACGTAAATTGTATGACCGAATTAAATCTCGCCGAAGCTTTAGCGTAGGCGGATAACTTTCTTTTTTAATAACAAAAAATTTATTATACAACATTAATTTCAATTTTGCAACAACTTATCTTGAATATGTTTTGGCACCTCTTTATAGTGATGAGGTTCCATTGTATAAGTTGCTCTACCCGACGTTAACGACCTTATATCAGTCGCGTAACCAAACATTTCTGCAAGCGGTATACTTGCTTTAATTATTCGAACATTTTTTTTATGTTCAATCAATTCAATCTGAGATCTCCTGGAATTTAAATCTCCAACTACATCACCCAGATATTCATCGGGAGTAATTACTTCAAGTTTCATAATAGGTTCCAAAATAACACTTTTGCCATTACGCAAACCATCTAAAAGCGCTCTTGTTGCAGCAGAATCAAAAGCAATTTCAGTAGAATCAACTTCATGAGCAGAACCACCAACCAAAGATATTTTAATATCTATTACTGGATAACCGCTCAAAACTCCACTGCGCGCAGCTGCTTTAACCCCACTTTCAATTGCAGGAATAAAAACTTTAGGTATTAAAGAACCTTTTAATTTATTTTCAAAAATAACACCGGTATTTTGTTCTCCGGGTTCAAGTTTTAAAACTACATGTCCATATTGGCCGCGACCTCCAGCCTCCTGAATAAATTTACCTGTTGCCGTTATAGAATCTTTAATTGTTTCTTTATAAGCAACTTGAGGTTTACCAACTTTTGCTTTTACTTTAAACTCGCGCAAAAGTCTATCAATCAATATCTCTAAATGTAATTCACCCATGCCGCATATAACCGTCTGATTTGTTTCCTTATTATAACTTACTTTAAATGACGGATCTTCTTCTTCAAACTTGCTCAATCCCTGATAAAGCTTATCTTCATCTGCTTTAGTAGCCGGCTCTATCGCCATAGCTACAACTGGTTCAGGAAATTCTATATTTTCCAAAATAATCGGACTCTTTTCATCACAGATAGTATCGCCTGTTTCTGTATTTCTCAACCCAACAGCAGCTACAATATCACCTGCAAATATTTCTTTTCTAATTTGTTGTTTATTGGCATGCATCTGTAACAGCTTACCAACTCTTTCTCTATTTTCTTTATTCGCGTTATAAACACTTTCACCGGATGCTAGAATGCCTGAATAAACTCTAAAAAAAGTTAATTTGCCAACATACGGGTCAGTCATTATCTTAAAAGCTAAAGCACAAAATTTACCATCATCCTCAGCTAATCTTTTTTCTATCTCTTGTGATTTCGGATTAATACCCTCTATCGGAGGCACATCACCTGGAGAAGGTAAATAACTACAAATTGCATCCATTAATAATTGCACACCCTTATTCTTAAGAGAACTGCCACATAAAACCGGAATTATTTTATTATTTATCGTTGCTTTTCTGATAACTTTCTTCAGCTCTTCCACAGTTATCTCTTGATTAGCTAAAAACTTCTCCATTAAAACATCATCAAATTCGGATAGTTTCTCAATTAATTCTTCTCTATGCAACTGAGCTTCATCCAATAAATCTTCTGGTATATCATTATCAACATATTCACTTCCGAGCTCATCTTTGTATACTCTTGCTTTCATATTTAGCAAATCTATAATTCCCTCAAAGTTCTCTTCGGCACCTAATGGAAGCTGAAGAGCATAAGCTGGTGCATCAAGCTTCTCATGTATCTGCTTAAGAGTTCCGTAAAAATCACATCCCATTCTATCCATTTTATTGATAAAAACTACTCTGGGAATATTATATTTATCAGCCTGTCTCCAAACTGTCTCGGATTGAGGCTCAACACCTCCTACAGCACAAAAAACAACAACTGCTCCATCTAAAACTCTCAAAGAACGCTCAACTTCTACAGTAAAATCAACGTGTCCCGGTGTATCAATAATGTTAACTTGTGTATCTTTCCAGAAGCAAGTTGTGGCTGCACTTGTAATAGTAATGCCTCTTTCTTGTTCCTGCTCCATCCAATCCATGGTGGCCGTTCCTTCATCTACTTCACCCATTCGGTGAACACGGCCGCTATAATAAAGTATTCGCTCTGTCGTAGTCGTTTTTCCGGCATCTATATGTGCCATTATTCCAATGTTTCTTGTGTTCTTGAGCGCTACTTTTCTCTGCATTTTGTAACATCTATACTGCCCTATTAAAAAACCGGCTTAAATTTACCATTTATAATGACTAAAGGCCTTATTGGCCTCAGCCATCTTATGAACATCTTCTCTTTTCTTAACTGCTGAACCCTGATTATTATAAGCCGCAATTATCTCTTGAGCCAAGCGGTCTTTAACGGGGCTTCCTTTTTTAGCTCTTGAAAAATCTCTTAACCATCTAAACGCTAGAGAAATACTTCTTTCTTTACTAACTTCAACTGGCACCTGATAGGTAGCTCCACCTATTCTACGTGACTTAACTTCCAAAATAGGTCTAACGTTATCAAGTGCTTTATTAAAAACTTCCAAAGGTTCTTTGTTGAGCTTTTCAGAAGCCTCTTCAACAGCTCCATAAACAATTGTTCTTGCCTTTGATTTTTTACCATCTAACATCATCATATTAATAAACTTAGTTATATAAATATTGTTATATTTTGGATCAATTATTAATTTTTTCTTATCTGCTTTACGTCTTCTCATTAATTTATTCCTTATTTAGGCCTTTTAGTTCCATATTTCGATCTTGATTTTTTTCTATCCTGTACTCCTGCAGTATCTAGAGTGCCACGGACTATATGATATCTTACGCCAGGTAAATCAGCTACTCGACCTCCTCTTATAGCTACAATAGAGTGCTCTTGCAAGTTATGTCCTACGCCAGGTATATAAGCAGTAACTTCAATACCATTGGTAAGTCTCACTCTAGCAACTTTTCTTAAGGCTGAGTTAGGTTTTTTTGGTGTCTGAGTTTTAACCTGAAGACAGACCCCCCTTTTCTGAGGACAAGCATTCAATGCGGGTGTCTTATGCTTTTTCTTTGTCTTTTTTCGCCCTTTTCGAACAAGCTGATTAATTGTTGGCATATTATTTCTTTTCCTTTTTTGAGTTGTTCTTTAAATCCACGTTAATCTGACGATGAGTCCTAAATCCAGTTCCAGCCGGAATTAAGTGGCCCATAATAACATTCTCTTTAAGAGCCTTCAATTCATCCTGTCTTCCAGCAGCTGCTGCTTCAGTTAAAACTCTGGTAGTCTCCTGGAAACTAGCAGCAGAAATAAAACTTTCAGTGCTAAGAGAAGCTTTTGTAATACCTAATAATTTTGGTGTTGCTTTTGCTGGTGCCTTACCTTTAGCTCGAAGCTTTTCATTTTCTTCGTTAACTTTCACTTTATCCACAAGCTCTCCCATAAGGAAACTACTATCACCAGAATCTTCTATTTTTACTTTTCTAAGCATTTGTTTGATGATAATTTCAATATGCTTATCATTTATTTTTACCCCCTGAAGTCTATATACTTGCTGAACCCCACTCACCAAAGAGCTTTGTAGTTTTTCCTCTCCCGAAGCCTCTAAGACATCATGAGGATCTGGATCACCATCAGTTAGTTGTTCTCCAGCCATCACCTTATCACCCTTGTAAACATTTAGACGCTTACCATGGGGTATCACATAATCAATTTTCTCTCCTTTAGCTGGGATAACTGATACTTTTCTTAAGCCCTTCTGAGATTCTTCGAGTTCAATAATACCTTCAATTTCACTGATTATTGCTGGATTCTTAGGTAGTCTGGCTTCAAAAATCTCAGCTACCCTAGGAAGACCACCAGTAATATCCTTAGTTTTAGTTGTCTGCCGAGGGGTTTTAGCTAACATATTACCAGCTTCAATTCTTTGATCTTTATCTACTACGATATGAGCGCCAGCACCCAAAGGATAAAAACCAGCAATCTCATTTTTGTTGTTTAAAATTACAATTTGCGGATGATAATCTCTTTTATGCTCTAAAACTACTCTTTCTAACTTCTTTGTAGTTTCGTTTAATTCCTGTCTTACAGTTATATCCGGCTTAATGTCTTCAAGCTTAACTTTACCAGAAACTTCAGCCAAAATAGGAATATTATAATTATCCCATTTGACGAAAATTTCATCGGCTTTAATAGGCTGACTATCTTTTACTTTTATCTGAGAGCCCTGAGGAACCGTATATCTTTCAAGTTCACGACCATGCTCATCATTAACACTTACTTGACCATTTCTATTTAGAACAACTAGGTCTTTTTCGCCTCTGGGCTTTACAGTCCTAAGATTATGATACTTAACCAAACCATCATTTTTAGCTCTATGAAATGCCTGCTCAACAACCGCTGAAGCTGTACCTCCAATATGGAAAGTTCTCATAGTAAGCTGAGTGCCTGGCTCACCGATAGATTGAGCAGCAACAATACCTACAGCTTCACCAGATTCAGCATACCTGTGAGTAGCCAGATTTTCACCATAACATTTAGTACACATACCACATTTTGATTCACATGTTAGTGAACTTCTTATGGCTATACTTTCTATACCAGCCTTTTCAATTTCATCGGCTTGTTCTTCGCTAATCATTTGACCAGCTTTTACAATCGCTTTATCAGTAAAAACGTCAACTATTTTTTTTAGGGCAACACGTCCTATAATTCTTTCTTTAAGGCTAACTACAACCTCATCGCGTTGAACTATAGCAGAAACTGTTATACCTTTAATAGTGCCACAGTCTTCTTCAGTTATAATTACATCCTGTGCTACATCAACTAAACGTCTTGTCAAATAACCAGAGTCAGCTGTTTTTAAAGCTGTATCAGCCAAACCTTTTCTGGCACCGTGAGTTGAAATAAAATACTGCAGAACACTTAAACCTTCACGGAAGTTAGCCGTAATAGGAGTCTCTATAATATCTCCTGTCGGTTTAGCCATAAGGCCTCTCATACCAGCTAACTGTCTTATTTGCTGCTGTGAACCTCTGGCTCCAGAATCAGCCATCATATAAATAGGATTAAGTCGACCGAGCTCTTTAAAAACCTGATCAGAAATTTTATCCGTTGCGTGTGTCCATAAATCAATAATCTTATTGTGTCTCTCACCATTAGTAATAATACCTTCTTTATATTGTCTCTTTACCCTATTAACTTCACCCCTAACTTTTTCGAGAATTTCTCCTTTTTTAGTAGGTATGTGTAAATCACTAACCGCTATTGAAAGACCGGCTTTAGTGGCATATTCAAAACCTATAGTTTTACATTCATTGAGTAGTTTTATAGTCTCATTATGTCCGTGCAACCTGTAACATTCGCTAACTATAGCACTTAGACTTGATTTATCAAGAACTTCATTAACATATCTAAAACCTTTCGGAAGAGACATATTAAAAATGACTCTGCCGCAAGTAGTTTCAATTAGCTCTCCATCAATCCTGACCTTAATTTTGGCATGTAAATCTAACTCTTCATCCTGATGAGCAGTTATCACCTCATCAAAATCAGAGAGCATACTACCTTCCCCCTTAGCCCCCGACTCTTCAATAGTTAAATAATAACAACCCAAAACAATGTCTTGCGTTGGAGTAACAATAGGCTTGCCACTTGCCGGAGAAAAGATATTATTAGAAGCTAACATTATTAGTCGGCATTCCATTTGAGCTTCCATAGACAAAGGCACGTGGACAGCCATCTGATCACCGTCAAAGTCAGCGTTAAAAGGTGTGCAGACTAAGGGATGAATTCTAATAGCTTTACCTTCAATCAAAACTGGCTCAAAAGCCTGAATACCTAACCTATGTAAGGTAGGTGCTCTATTTAATAACACTGGGTGATCTTTAATAACTTCATCAAGTATATCCCAAACTTCAGACCCGGCTCTTTCAACCATACGCTTTGCACTCTTTATAGTATGAACATGGCCACGCTCTTTAAGTTTTTTAATAATAAAAGGTTCAAATAATTCAAGAGCCATTTTCTTCGGCAAACCACACTGATGCAATTTTAATTCCGGACCCACAACAATAACAGATCTACCAGAATAATCAACTCTTTTACCAAGTAAGTTCTGACGAAATCTACCTTGTTTACCTTTAAGCATATCGCTTAAAGACTTAAGAGGCCTGTTGCCAGCTCCAAGAACTGGTCTCCCGTGTCTGCCATTATCAAAAAGAGCATCTACAGCTTCCTGAAGCATTCTCTTCTCATTTCTAATAATAACTTCAGGGGCTTTTAGTTCTAATAATTTTTTCAACCTGTTGTTTCTGTTAATAACTCTTCTATATAGATCATTCAAATCAGAGGTAGCAAATCTTCCACCATCTAAAGGCACCAAAGGTCTTAAATCCGGTGGAATAACTGGAATAATATCTAAAACCATCCAGTTGGGAGAGTTGGTTGAACTTCTAAAACTATCTACAATCTTTAAAACTTTTGAAAGCTTTCTTCTTGTAGCATCTGATTTTGTTTTCTTTGTATCTCTACGAAGCTTTTGAACTAATTTTGGCAAATCAGCTTCAGCCAACAAATCCTTAATAGCCTCGGCTCCCATTTTAGCTACAAATTTATCTCCATATTGATCTTGAGCTTCACGATACTTATCTTCACTTAAAAATTCACCCTTTTTAAGCTTAGTTTCGCCTGGCTCAGTCACCACATAATCTTCGTAGTAAATAACTCTTTCAAGTTGTCTGATATTCATCTGAAGTATTGCAGCCAGCGGTGAAGGCATCACTTTAAAAAACCAAACATGTGTACAGGGTGCAACCAATTCAATATGCCCCATCCTTTCACGTCTAACCCTTGAATGTGTTACTTCAACGCCACAGCGGTCACAAATGATACCCTTATGTTTAATTCTTTTATATTTGCCACAATTACACTCATAATCTTTTGTGGGACCAAAAATTCTCTCACAAAAAAGCCCATCTTTCTCTGGCTTAAGAGTGCGGTAATTAATAGTTTCAGGTTTTTTAACTTCACCCTTTGACCAACTTTTAATTATTTCGGGTGAAGCTATTCTGATACCAATGGAATCAAATATATTCCTTTCATCTGCTAAGGAAATTCTCTCAGCCGGCATATATTATTTCTTCCTTTCTGTTTGAACATCCAGGCCTAAAGCCTGAAGCTCCTTTATAAGAACATTAAAGGATTCTGGTGTCCCTGGTTGCAATGTATTTTCTCCCTTAACTATAGATTCGTAAATTCTAGTTCTCCCAATTACATCATCACTCTTAACTGTCAGAAGTTCTTGTAATGTATAAGCAGCTCCATAAGCTTCCAGAGCCCAGACTTCCATTTCACCAAATCTTTGACCACCAAATTGAGCTTTACCACCCAATGGCTGCTGCGTAACCAATGAATAAGGACCTATGCTTCTAGCATGTATCTTATCATCAACCAAATGAATGAGTTTCAGCATATATATATAGCCAACAGTAATATCCTGTTTAAATAACTCACCATCTCTACCATCTCTTAAAGCTATCTTTCCCTCTAAAGGTAAACCCGCTTCTTTAAGCTGCCTAACTATCTCAGCTTCACTAGCTCCATTAAAAACAGGAGTTCTAGCATCATAACCAAGAATTTTAGCCGCCCATCCTAAATGCGTCTCCAAAATCTGACCTACATTCATACGAGAAGGTACACCTAGTGGGTTTAGAACTATTTCCACTGGAGAGCCATCTGGCATAAAAGGCATATCTTCTTCGGGTAAAATTTTAGCGATTACACCTTTATTACCATGTCGACCAGCCATTTTATCACCAACGGATAACTTTCTCTTACTCGCTACATAAACTTTAATCTTTTTTATTACTCCAGGAGGAAGCTCATCTCCTCTTTTGATTTTGTCAATTTCACGGTCATATTCATAATTAAACTCTTGAAGTTGATCTTCAAATATATGCTCTCTTCTTGTAACTTCTTCTTCAAGATTTTTATTATCTTTTATTTTAATACTATTTATTTTGATATATTCAAGATTTCTAACTTGTTTTTCAGTAATCTTCCTATTAGCTGTTATTATTGTTTTTTTGCTCTTTTTATCAACTAAATCAACAACTACTTTTTGGCCAACTAAATACTTGATAAGCTTTTTAATTCTCTGCTGTCTAAGCTTATCTTTCTGTTGCTCAATATATTTTTCTATTTCTCTGACTTGTTGATTCTCTATTTTCTTTTCTTCTCTACTTTTAGCCTTTGAGCTCTTCCTAGAAAACTCTTTAATGTCAACTATTATACCTTCTACTCCTGGTGGCACTTTTAAAGAAGCATCCCTGACATCACCTGCTTTTTCACCAAAAATAGCTCTTAGCAATTTTTCCTCAGGAGATAATTCAGTTTCACTCTTAGGTGTAACTTTTCCAACTAGAATATCGCCAGGACCAATTTCAGCACCCACCCTAATGATACCTGTTTCATCCAAATCTTTTAGGGCCTCATCTCCAACGTTGGGAATATCACAAGTAATTTCTTCCGGCCCCAATCTAGTATCTCTTGCCTCAATTTCAAATTCCTCAACATGGATAGATGTATAAATTCCGTCTTTTACAAGTTTTTCGCTCACCAAAATAGCATCTTCAAAGTTATAGCCTCGCCACGGCATAAAAGCAACTAAAACGTTTCTACCTAAAGCTAGTTCAGCATTTTTAGTTCCAGCACCATCAGCTATCGGCTCACCTTTTTTAACTCTTTGACCAAGCTTTACAATGGGCCTTTGGTTTATACAGGTCGAGGCATTACTGCGTTCAAATTTTTTAAGTTCGTATTCTTTATCACCTATAACAATTTTATCTGCTTGAAGTTCTTTTACTATGCCATCTCTCTCAGCAACTAAGACTGCACCTGAATCCTTAGCAACCCGAGCTTCCATACCCGTTCCTACCAAAGGTGCCTCAGTTTCTAAAAGAGGTACAGCTTGGCGTTGCATATTAGATCCCATAAGAGCACGGTTAGCATCATCATGCTCTAAGAAAGGAATTAAACTTGCAGCTACACTAACCAGTTGTCTTGGCGAAACATCAATAAACTGAACTTCTTTGGCGGGAGCTTCTATAAAGTCATCTTTATGCCTACAAAAAACTGTGCTACCCGTAAAATATCCTTTAGCATCAATAGGGGCATTAGCCTGGGCAATAATGAAATTATCTTCAACATCGGCCGATAAAAACTCAATCCTATTGGTTACGCGTTTTTTCTCTACTTTCTTATAAGGTGTTTCTATAAAACCAAACTCATTAACCCTGGCATAACAACTCAATGAACAGATAAGACCAATGTTGGGTCCTTCAGGAGTTTCAATTGGACAGACTCGACCATAATGAGAATAGTGAATATCTCTAACTTCAAAACCAGCTCTTTCCCTAGATAAACCACCAGGTCCCAAAGCACTTAATCTTCTCTTGTGAGTCAGTTCTGCCAAAGGATTTGTCTGATCCATAAATTGAGACAACTGACTGCGACCAAAGAAATCTTTGATTATACTAGAGATTAATTTTGAATTAATCAAATGGTGCGGCATCATAGTTTCTTTATCATAAATATTCATTCGCTCCCTAGCTGATCTTTCAATCCGCGCCAGACCAACTCTGAATTGATTCTGTAATAATTCAGCAACAGTTCTAACTCTTCTATTTCCTAGGTGATCAATATCATCTACTTGACCTTCACCATTTTTAAGATTTATTAAATACTTTATACCGTTAATTAAAGTTGCTTTATCGAGGGTTCGATTATTTAATGACACATGTAAATCTAATTTTCTATTAAGGATATATCGTCCAACTTTGCCCAAATCATATCTTTTATCATCGAAAAATAATTTTTCAATCAAAGATTTAGCCGCTTCTTTTACCGGTGGATCTCCGGGTCTTAATTTTCTGTATATCTCAACTAATGCTTCATCAAGAGAATGACTTTTATCTTTCTTTAAAGCCGCAATGATTTCACCTGTATCTGTATCAAGTATTTCTAGGCTCTTTACGTTTCTCTTTAATATCTTCTCAATTACTTCTTGGCTTAAAGCATCCCATTTAAGCGCTATAATTTCATCTGTTTTTTTATCCTTTATGTCGCTAGCTAAAAACTTACCTTTTATTTCATTTAAATGATTTCTATCAATCTTCTTAATCACCTTAGTTTCATAGAATGCATTAATAATATCTTCATCATTTTGATAACCAAAAACTCTTAAAAGCGTAGTACTTAATAGTTTCTTTCGCCTGTCAATAGTTACATTCAAGACATCATTTATATCAAAACTAAATTCTATCCAAGCACCACGATAAGGAATTATTCTAGCCGAAAATAACTTTTTACCTTTAGGATGTATGTTAGATTCAAAACAAATACCTGGAGACCTGTGAAGTTGACTTACAATAACTCTATCAGCCCCATTTACTATAAAAGTACCCGTAGAAGTCATTAGGGGTAGATCACCCATATAAACTTCCTGCTCACGCACTTCTTGAGGAGTGCGCAATCTTAACTTCGCCCTTAAGGGCGAAGCAAAGCTTGTTCCTCTTTTGCGAGATTCATCTTCTGTATACTTTGGCTTTCCTATGCTGAATCTCATGAACTCCAACTTACAACTACCATCTGAACTTTCAATTGGAAATATTTCTGTAAAAATAGACTCTAAGCTATAGTCATTATTTTTAGCAGCGGCACCAAGAACTAGAAAATTTTTATAGGATTCCGTCTGAATATCTACCAGATTATTCGGTTCTATTCTATCAGGTATCTTTGCAAATGATTTTTGTCTATACATACTTTTTAACCTAACTATCGTTAAACAGATTTATTTAGCTTAACTACTTAAGTTCAACACCAGCACCCTGAGCCTCAAGTTGTTTCTTGATAGTCTCAGCTTCTTCTTTTGCGATGCCTTCTTTTACAGGCTTTGGAGCTTGATCCACTAGATCTTTAGCTTCTTTAAGGCCCAGCTGGGTAATTGTTCTTATTTCTTTAATAACCTGAATCTTTTTATCACCTGCGCTTGTCAAGATAACATCAAAGCTTGTTTTTTCTTCTTCAGCAGCAGCTACAGGAGCTCCAACAGCTGCAACCTGCATTGCCTGAGCAGAAACGTCAAATTTGTCTTCCATAGCTTTGACTAAATTAGAAAGCTCAAGAACACTTAACTTTTCTACAGCCTCAATAATATCTTCAGCTTTTTTAGTAAGCTTAATGTCTTTTGTCTCCTTTATTTCTTCTACTGTTTGTGTTTTTTTCTCTTCGGACATTGTTACTCCTCCTTGTCTTGATTATCATTTTCATTATCTATTTGTTCTTTTTGTGCTTCAGTATCCACTGCTGCTTCGGTTGCATCAACAGCTTCCTTAACTTCTTCCATTTTTACTTCTTCTTGAGCAGTCTCAGTAGAGGCTTCTTGAGGCTCTTGCGGACTAGCTTCAGCTGTTACAGCTTCGGCCAGAGTTTCCTGCTCCTTCTTCTTAGCAACTTCATTTAGCACAACAACAAAGCTCTTTACTAATTGACCCAAAACACCCACAAATGAAGTTATAGGTGATTTTAAGCCCGTCACTACCATAGTTAATAATTCTTTATGTGATGGCAATGAAGCTAATTCCTTAACTTGACCACCAGCTAGAATTTCACCATCAATTATTCCACCTAAAACCTCGAGGCCTTCTGCAGTTTTAGAAAAATCAACTATTACTTTTGAGGTAGCAATCGGATTATCACCACAAAAAACAAACCCAGTTGGACCATTTATTAGATCAATTAATTGCTTTTTATCAGCTTTTTCTAAAGCTAACTTACAAAGGGTATTTTTTACAACAAAATAACTACTTTGATTATCAGCTAATTTAGATCTTAGATCATTTAACTGCTCAGCCTTTATTTTGCTAAAATTAGAAAGGATTATATTCTCGCTAACTTTTATGCGCTTGCTAATCTCATCAACTATAAATTCTCTTTCCAGTCTTCCCATTTTTTTACTCTTTTTTTATTATATGTTAAGCTGTATGCCGCTACCCATTGTAGCTGACATAAAAACAGACTTTAAATATGTCCCTTTAACACTTACCGGTCTCGCTTTCTTTATTTTCTCAATAATCAAAAGCCCATTTTCAATTAAAGCTTTTTCATCAAAAGAAACCTTACCTATTGCTAAATATATATTGCCATCTTTAGCAGTTTTAAATTCAACTTTACCGCTCTTTAACTCTTTGACAGCTTTAGCTATGTCCTTAGTAACTGTACCTGCTTTTGGACTTGGCATTAATCCTCGGGGACCTAAAACTTTTCCCAGTTTACTTATGTCCTTCATCATATCTGGGGTTGCTACAACTACATCAAAATCAGTCCAACCACCACTAATTTTCTGAACTAAATCATCAGCTCCCACATAATCAGCACCAGCATCTTTTGCACTTACAACATCTTCACCTTTACAAAAAACTAAAACTTTAGTTTCTCGACCAGTACCGTTAGGTAAAATGAGGGTGCCTCGTACAAGCTGATCTGCTTGCTTGGCATCTACATTTAAATTAAATGTCATCTCTACGCTCTCATCAAATTTAGCCTTAGGTAATTTTTTCAAAAGAGCTATACCTTCTTCAAATGTATACTGTTTATCTTTATCTATAAGTTCATTGCTTATTTTTTGTCTTTTGGTAAGTTTAGCCATGTTTATCCCTCAACCTCAATACCCATGCTTCTGGCAGTACCTTCAATAATCTTCACGGCAGCATCCAGATCTCTGGCATTTAAATCTTTCATTTTTGTATTTGCAATTTCTTCAAGCTGAGCCCTAGACACCTTACCTATTTTCTCTTTGTTCGGTGTACCAGAAGCCTTAGCTAATCCACAAACTTTTTTTAGAAGAATGGAACTGGGGGGACTTTTTATTTTAAATGTAAAGCTTTTATCCTCATAAACCTCTATCACAACGGGCAATATTAAACCTTGCCTGTCTTTCGTTTTATCATTAAACGCTTTACAAAAATCCATAATTTTAACACCATGCTGTCCCAAAGCGGGACCAACCGGAGGAGCAGGGTTAGCCTGGCCACCAGGAACGTGTAATTTTATGATAGATTGTACCTTTTTTGCCATCTTCTATATCCTCTCTACCTGCCAATAATCGAGTTCTACTGGAGTTGATCTTCCAAATATTGCAACAGCTACTTTTAATTTCCCTTTATCAGGGTATACTTCTTCAACCACTCCACTAAAATTAGTGAAGGGCCCTTCTTTAACTCGTAGAGTTTCCCCTTTTTCAAAAACTACCTTAGGTACTGGTTTCTCTTTTTTCTCTTCTGTCTGCCTTAAAATAGTCTTAATTTCAGAATCTTTTAAAGGAACTGGCTTTCTACCAGCACCAATAAATCCCGTAACACCGGATGTATTTTTTATCAAATACCACACATCATCCGACCAAATCATTTCTATTAAGACATACCCTGGATAATAATGTCTCTTGGTAATCTTTTTTTTGCCAAGTTTTGTAATTTCCGAAACATTTTCCGTCGGAATAAACACTTGATTTATCTTCTCACGAAGATTTTTACTATTAATCTGAACTTCAAGATTAGCTCTGACTTTTTCTTCCTTACCAGTTAACGTATGTATTACATACCACTTCATGGTCATAATCAAATATCCTTAATTAGACTACTTTATTAGTATCCCCATCAATTTAGAAAGTATGAAATCACAAAGTCCGATGAATACAGCTAAAAAAAACACGGAGCTTAAAACTACCACAGTCGAACTTATTAATTCCTCTCTATTTGACCAGGATACCTTTTTAAGTTCTAATTTAATTTCATTTAAATAATTACTTATTTTTTTAAACATAATTTTTAATTGGCAGGTGAGGCAGGACTTGAACCCGCAACCCCCGGATTTGGAGTCCGATGCTCTAGCCAATTGAGCTACTCACCTAAATTGAATAATAAAACAACACGGGAACGTATACCCGTGCGTTTTTGTTATTGCAAAAATTTACTTACTTTCCTTATGGAGAGTATGTTTTTTACAGAAACGGCAGTATTTTTTTACTTCTAATTTATCTTTCTGCAATTTCTTATTTTTAGTTGTATTGTAATTACGTTGTTTACACTCAGTACAAACCAACGTTATTAATTCTCTCATTCTATATCTTTTTCCTTAATAGTATATAAGCAAAAACCTAGGAGCCATTAAACTCCTAGGTTAATTATTCTTAAGCTATTATCTCACTGATAACACCGGCACCGACTGTTCGGCCACCTTCTCTAATCGCGAAGCGAAGCTCTTTTTCCATAGCTATAGGAATAATTAGCTCAACTTCTGCAGTAACGTTATCACCTGGCATAACCATCTCAACGCCTTCGGGCAACTTCACAGAACCAGTTACATCAGTTGTTCTGAAATAGAACTGAGGTCTGTAGTTGCTGAAGAATGGAGTATGACGTCCGCCTTCTTCTTTAGTTAATACATAAATTTCTGCTTTGAATTTAGTATGCGGTGGAATAGAACCTGGTTTAGCTAAAACCATACCACGCTCTAAGTCATTCTTATCAATGCCTCTTAAAAGAAGACCTACATTATCACCGGCCCGACCTTCATCAAGTAATTTTCTGAACATTTCAACACCGGTAACAGTAGTTTTTTTGATTTCAGGACGCATACCAACTAGATCTACTTCCTCGCCCATTTTGACGATACCTCTCTCTATTCTACCAGTACCTACAGTACCACGACCGGTAATAGAGAAAACATCTTCGATGGCCATTAGGAATGGCTTCTCGATATCACGTTTAGGCTCTGGAATATAATTATCGCAGGCATCCATAAGTTCCTGAATACATTTAGTTTTCTCTGGATCAGTTGGATTATTCATGGCTACTAAAGCACTACCCTTGATCATCGGAATTTTATCTCCAGGAAACTCGTATTTATTTAAAAGATCTCTTACTTCTAGTTCTACTAATTCAAGAAGCTCTTTATCGTCAACCATGTCACATTTATTAAGAAAGACTACTATATAAGGAACGTTTACCTGTCTGGCTAATAGAATATGTTCTCTGGTCTGAGGCATGGGGCCGTCAGCAGCAGAAACAACCAGGATAGCACCGTCCATCTGGGCAGCACCGGTAATCATGTTCTTAATGTAATCAGCATGACCTGGACAATCGATATGAGCATAGTGACGCTTAGCTGTTTCGTACTCTACATGAGAAATACTAATAGTTAGACCACGCTCTTTTTCTTCAGGTGCGTTATCAATCTGATCATAGGCAAAAGCTTGAGCACCACCCTTAGTTGCCATATATGTAGTTATGGCTGATGTAAGTGTTGTCTTGCCATGATCGACGTGACCTATAGTTCCTATGTTTACGTGTGGCTTTGTACGTTCAAATTTTTGCTTTGCCATCTTTTCCTCCTTGTCCTTGTAAATTAAAGGACTTAGCAAAAAATAAAAAACTTTTTTTTCTGGAGCCCTCGAGCGGACTTGAACCGCTGACCCCGTCCTTACCGAGGACGTGCTCTACCAGCTGAGCTACAAGGGCATAACATTCGTTTTTTCAACCACTTACAAAAACCTGAAACAAATTTGGACACACTACCCTTATATGTTGGTTGAGCTGTAAATTATAACAAATTTAAATTTTTTGTCAAGATTTTTTTTATTTTATTTTTTACAGGTTGCTTTTAAAGAATAGAATAACAACCTAAAAATACATTTATTACATAGAAAATATGGAGCGGGTGAAGGGAATCGAACCCTCGTAATTGGCTTGGAAGGCCAATGTTTTACCACTAAACTACACCCGCATTAATAGGATTATGAATTAAGACGCTCACCATCAATTTGTCGATGGTGAGCTCTAAGAATTAAGTTTTTAAGCTTTCGCTTAATCCTTAATTCTGAATAATGGTGGGCAGGGAAGGATTCGAACCTCCGTAGGCATTGCCAGCAGATTTACAGTCTGCCCTCGTTGGCCGCTTGAGTACCTGCCCGTTATATTAAACCTTAAATCCTAATTTCTAAACTCTAAATCCTAAATAAACTCTAATTTTCAAATATTAAATATTTAAAATAAAAAAGCCTCAAAGCTTTGAATTTCTGTCATTTGTATTTTGATATTGTTTAGTATTTCGAATTTAGTGCTCAGAGTTTGTTAAATTGGAGCCGGCGAGAGGACTTGAACCCCCGACCAGAGGTTTACAAAACCCCTGCTCTACCAACTGAGCTACGCCGGCATAATTTTTAAACTATATTTTTTGTATGGCTTCAGGAATACATTCTAAAACGTTAGTAGCTATCAAACTTACTTGACCCCTTTTAGCTGCCGCTAAATCACCACTTAAGCCATGAAGATAAACACCTAACTTTGCAGCTCCATACGTTTCTAATCCTTGGGCTATGAAACTTGCTATCATTCCAGTTAAAACATCACCAACACCAGCCGAAGCCATGCCGGAATTACCAGTTGTATTTATATACTGATTGCCATTTTTATCGACTACTACTGTTTGGTAGCCTTTTAACACAGTTATTACATTATATTTCAATGAAAACTTTTTTGCAAGTTTTATTCTATCTGCTTGAACCGCCTTGGACTCCAAATTGCAAAGACGACCCATTTCCCCTGGATGAGGAGTTATAACTATATCATTTTTTGCTTCTTTAAGTATTGACACTTCATCAGCTATACTGTTAAGTGCATCCGCATCTA
>Ga0222658_1000139_pt1 | contig 45952 bp, 44 predicted proteins | sample AntAcemetagen476_FD_179830 | JGI IMG/M metagenome (GOLD analysis project Ga0222658, IMG submission 179830) | Saline water microbial communities from Ace Lake, Antarctica - #476 | ecosystem: Environmental > Aquatic > Non-marine Saline and Alkaline > Saline | place: Antarctica: Ace Lake... | reverse complement strand
ATTTTAACTTCTTCTAAGTTCTTAAGTTCATCGATTAAAGCCTGGTAACCCGGTTGGGTTATATGTGCTTTTTTGTTGTTCATTTTTCAGAATATATAAATAATGGTTCAAAGTCAATAAAAGATTCCTGAGGCATACACGAATACATCAGTGTAATCACCAGATTCAAAAAATGAGGATAGGCAGGCTCTTTTCTTTACTGTGAACGTGTATTTTAATCCAATTAGCCTTGCTTGTCAAACCCATTTCAAGGTAAAATCACCAAACTAGGCCCCATCGTCTAGTGGTTAGGACGCCAGGTTCTCATCCTGGTAACCCGGGTTCAACTCCCGGTGGGGTCACCATCTGGTATGTTAGTATCATCCAAAGTAGACTTTAGTGCGAAGATAGGGGCTAATTTTGGTGTTCCAGACACTAGTTCTGCATAGGTGGGTGGTTGTTCAAAAAGTAGACTAAAATACTCTGCTTTTTTAAGTGGTTTAGATTGATATAGCAATAATTCTTCAAGGTGTTCCAGAAAATATTTGATGTTATCCATAACAATGTCCATATCGATGAGTTTTTTTGGAGTTTTTTTCTGCTGCTCTTCTAATTGTTGAATTTCATTTTCAACCTCAATCAGATCTTCTTCTATATATCTAATAGCCACATCTGAGCTTAACTTTCTAATCTTGTTTACAGTACCCTCTGCAGTAACTTTTAGAGCCGAAATTTTGTTATCTAGTTGCTGAGAATCATTTTCAATAGTTTTTAACTTTTCTTTCCACAGCTTAAGAGTGTGCTGTTTTAGCTTTTCAGCATACTCAGGTGTGATATCCAAGCTAATCACAAATTTTTTTACAACTTCATTAAAGTCTTTGAGAGCTACCCGGAAATAATGCCCCCGCTTATTGCAGTGATAAGCGGGATAATACTTGCCTGATTTACCGCGTGAAGCACTACCATAAAGGGGTTTACTACACTTTGGACACATAATATGTCTTTTATAAGGAAATTTAGGGTTTTTAACCTGCTTGTTCAACAAATGACTGGGAGGTTTTTTCTTGAAAATACTTATTTCACCATTTTTATCTTCAATCGTAATCTTACCTCTATTAGCTTTATTGAATATTTTGATAGACACTAAGCCATCAAACCTACCTTTAACGGGATTGCCCTCAGTCCATTTCTCAGTGTTGATCCCAGCATAAACGGGATTTTTAATAAGTCGCCAAAATTGTTTATCAGACAAGAGTTTACCTCCATTTTTACCAATAACCCTAGTCCTATCGTTAGGATCACGTTTATTAAATGTTCTGGTTTTAAACCCTAGGCTATTAATTGTCTCAACGATTTCTTTATCATTAAGATTACCTTGGAGTCTCAACTCGAACATGCGAATAATCCACCTAGACTCTCGTGGATGAGGTTTTAAGATAACTCGTTTACCGTGAGGAGTTTCCACCTTTTTATTCTGATAACCAAAGGGGGCTTGTCGAACACGATAGCCCATGCGTACATAGCGAATCTCAGCTCCAATCATGCGAGTCATAATATCGCGCATTTCATCTTTGGCTCGTTCTGCTTCTAAGATTTCAGTCTTTTTAGTTGGACTATATTTGCTCCAATCGTACTCAACTCCAAGATGTTCTAGAGTATTAACTTTCTTGTCACTAATAATGCCATAAATATCTACTAAACGAACTCCATTGCCTTCTAATTGAATTTTAAGATGGTCGTACAGATATGAGCCACCACGAGTGAATCGGTCAATAGACTTGATAACAAAAACTTGGATATTATTTGATTTTTTGGTGCAGTAATCAATTGCTTCTTGGACAGGTTGCTCTTCTTTGGAGGCTGACTCCATAAAAATGAAGAATTTCTTTATATTAAGGTTATGAGAAATTGCATAACGCTCTATTTGTTCTTTTTGATGTTCTGGTGAATCTCCCTGAAGCCCTTGTTTAACAGATGATATTCTAATAGCTGCTACTGCATTTTCTGGTTTAGGCAGGTGATTGCTCATAGTTTATCCATTGCCATCACTTTTGTATTTTAAAGCCCCTTGACGTTGATCTTCTAAAATACGCTCAATAATAATATTGGCAAAAGCATGAAGTCTGTCTTCAATTGATAGTATAGAAATATTTCTTTTTGGATTGTTATCTGGTTTCTTAATCGGTTTTTCTTTTGTCATAATCAGTCTTTAATTATATATCCATACTACGGATAGTATACTAATTATGGATAGTTATGTCAAGTTTATTTTAGTCAAGTGCTGGTGTTTTTTAACACCTTAAGATATACTGCATCCAAGTCAACTACCTGCCCGACTAAAGGTAGGCTATGTTTACTCTTAACGAGCTATTAATACAACTTAAATCTCCTGCTCAATATTTATCTAGTTTAGATTTCTTTGTTTTGTTCCCATTTCTTGAAATATTGGCCGTTGTTATTGGATTAGCTATCTTTGTGTATCTAGTGAGTAAGATTCTCTTAGTTAGAAGGCTAATGAGTCAACCCCAGGTAATTTTAGAAGTTAATCCACTGAGAGTTACTGAACAAAGCCCTTTTACCACCGAGCAACTGTTTAACATGATCCATGGTCTAGCCAGACAAGTGCCTAGGATCTACAGATTCTTTAATGTCTCCAAAAACTACGCTTTTGAAATTGTTTCCACCAAAGAAGATGGGATTAAATATCTAGCTCGAGTTGATAAGCGTGATGTTGAGTTGGTTGAGAAGAGTCTTTTGTCATACTTGCCGGGCATAGTAGTCAAAAAGGCTGAAGATTACTTGCCAACTGACTTAAAAACAAGGCCTCATCGAATTAGTGAGTTCAAGCTTTCTAATCACTTTGTATTGCCTCTTAAAAAGCAAGAATCACTCGATAAACATGACCCGATTGCCTACATGACAGGGAGCATGACTAAGTTGGCTGAGAATGAGTTAATTGCTTTCCAGTTAGTTGTTTCACCAACCAACAAACGCCGTGTGCCTGATATTGGTAGGGTTTCAAAGCTTATCTACTCCAGGAATGACTTGGTGGTGAACATTAATGACAGAGATCAGAAATATCCATGGCTAACAGCAGTGAGACAAATCACTAAAATTGCTTTGCAGATCTTACTCTTCCCCGTGGGTTTATTAGTATTTCTCTTTACGGACGGCAAAGAAGGGCCTTTTTTATCTTTATCTGCCAACCACACTCAGCAAAAAACCAGTAACCCCTATCAGGAAGAAATGGAGAGACTAGTTAAAGACAAGCTAGATCAACAACTCTTTACTACTTCAATGCGATTACTAGTATTGGGCGATAAACACTCAAATCTATATAACAAGGAGAAGGGTTTTGTCTCAGCTCTATCATCATTTAATAACTCTAACTATCAATCACTAGTTAAAACTCTCAAGTGGAGAGTGGAACTAGTAAAGAACCTCAAAAGATTCCTATTTACCAAACGCCTACTTAGGCCTCTGGGCAAGTCAATCCTGTCAGCTTCAGAGATTGGAGATATCTATCACTTCCCATTTACTAGAACTACTAAGACGGAAGACATTGTCAAAGCCCACAGCAAACAACTACCAGCCCCAGTATCCCTCAAGAGAACCAAAAACTTGGATATAGTATTCGCTGAAAATCACTATGGAGGAGATACGACTAAGATTGGTCTAACTCAGGATGAGCGTAGGCGCCATATGTATATCTTGGGGGCAACTGGAACTGGCAAGACTACCATGCTCCTGTCGATGATCAAGCAAGATATCGAGAATGGCAAGGGATTATGCTTAATTGACCCACATGGAGATCTAGTTGAAGATGTCTTGCATATTATTCCCAAAAATAGAATTAAAGACGTAATTTACTTTAATCCTGATGATATTGGTTATCCCACTGGGATTAACTTACTAGAACTAACCCCAGGACTAAAAGGAGAGGATGCAATCCGTGAGAAGGAGTTTATCGCTGAGAGTATCATCTCTTTGTTTCACAAGATCTATACCGAGAAATATTCTGGCCCCAGAATGGAGTACATTCTTAGAAACACCATTCACACTGCCTTTACTGTGCCAAACGCTACCTTGTTTACCATCTACAAGCTACTAATTAATACTGGGTTTAGAAAGTCGGTAGTGAGAAACCTCAAAGATGAAAATCTCTTGGACTTCTGGAAATATGAGTTTGCCAAGGCTGGTGACTATCAAAAAGTGAAGATGATCTCACCAATTACTAACAAGATTGGGAGGTTTTTGTTTTCTCCTACTGCCAAGAGAATCCTAGAACAAGATAAATCTACAATTAACTTTGACCAGATTATGAACGAGGGGAAAATTCTTCTGTGCAATGTTTCTAAGGGCAAAATTGGTGAAGATAATTCTGAGGTATTTGGCGTAGTGATCATGGCCAAGATCCAGTTAGCGGCGCTCAAGCGAGCTAGAATGGCCATGAAAGATCGCAAAGACTTCTATCTGTATGTAGATGAGTTTCAGAACTTTGCTACGCCTGCGTTTGCACAAATTCTATCTGAGGCTAGAAAGTACAAGTTGGGAGCAATACTGGCTCATCAGACTACTTCTCAAATTGAGGACAAGTCACTAATTAATGTGACTCTGGCTAATACAGGTACGGTAATTTGTTTTAGAACTGCTAATCCAGAGGATGAGAAGCTCATCTTACCTCAGTTCCAGCCGTATGTAGAAAAGGGTGAGATTGCTAGCTTGCCCTCATTTCGGTTCTATATGAGATTGGGAGCTCTTAATCCTGAAGAGCCATTTTCTGGCAACACCACTCTGACTACGATTGGTGAAAATAGTGAGAGAGTGAATGAGGTAATTGCTAGCTCAAGAGAACACTATGCGATTAAGTATGTGGAGAAAAAGCAGGTGCAGTATCGAGGTGGTTATGTGGCTAAGAAAAAGTTTTATAAATCAAAAAGAAAATCTAGCAATATTTTGCCCTGATAGATTGACTAAGGCATACTAAATGGGGCAATTGGTGGATCCATTTTGAGAATATCTTTGAAGACCTTCTCTCTTACGCCTGGAGTTAAACGAAAGCGATCTCCTTCACCAATAATAAATTCTCGACGCCTTGATTCTGTGGTAATTTATCCCGTTTGCATCAATCCCAAATCTTGGAGTTCATGTAAGGATGCCTCCAACTTATCATTCTTTAAATTTGTATTTAGATTGATATTACGGTGTTTCCACTTATTGTACGCAAGTTGCTGTTACCCCATAACTAATTGAGGGTCATGCTCCTATTCTATACTCTTCTTCAGTTCTCAGATTGAAAGTGCAACGAAACGAACTGAATTATAAGATGACTTTAGCGAACGATGGTATGAACGGAAAAACAGACTGGGTTAGCGAGCTGGAATATCCCGAGTGGACGGTGAAGGAAGTGGGGAGGTTTCTACAATATTGATAGTAAATGTCAACTTTTCGGCAGTTTTATTGACATTGGGATAGGAGATGTCAATACTTTTGTCTTATCAAAGACCTCCATGTCCTAGTAGTTTCTTTTGCCAGTCTTCCAACATATGCTCGGCAGGGTCGTTCCAGTTAAAAAGCATAAATATCTCTCCTATAAATTCTCTGGCTATTCCCTCAAACGAAGCCATCAGGTCTACTGTTTTGATGTCTCTTTTGACTTTTATATGGTCTTCATTGCAAATATACCCTCTATGTAACAAGCCTGGTTGTCCTTCTCCCAACATCCTTCCTCTACAGCCACTTAATATTAACTCAACATGAATTGTATCTACTTCAAGTTTTTCTGCGTAAACTCTTTTCAAGAAAAGCATAATCTCTGTTAGCGAATAAATAGCACTTACAAAAAACAACAGTTTTTTGCCGTCCTCTGATTCAAAGTCTCTCAAATCTTCCTTAAAATAATCTTTCCAAACAAACAGCCCACTTTTATGCATTCTCCAAGCCTCTTGAACCTGGACTCTATCAGAAGCAGTAAAAGATTGTTTACCTTTGTTGAAGTTTGACTCATTCCCATGACTATCAACATGTGGCAAATCCCATCCACGCAAGCGCACGATTGATTGCTCTACAATGTTTCCGGCTTCTACTGAATTCTGTATCAGTTCTGAATTGTAGATAGTTGGATACGCTACTAGTTCCCAAAAACCAGCATCACTAGTCAAATTTGTGTCAAAGAAATCTCTAGCCGCCGTAATTTCCTCTTCGTAGGAATGTTTAGCCTCAGCAGTTTCTTGGAGTGGTTTTCCAGTAATCAATTTTTGTATGAGTCCCAAGAGTTCATCGCTCTTTCTTATTAGACCGATTGCCAATATACTGCGCATTTCATCTGCCGTACTAATTGGTTCACTGGTACAATTCTTGGTTCGAATATAAACAGCTCCCTTTTTAAGAACCTCAGTATTGCTACTTGAATTTGCCGACTGTTTACAAATGATAGGCACTTCGGAGAATTCAGGAACATCTATTACAACAACTTTTTTACCCTCAATCTCCTGTTTAATCACGGAACAAGTGAAGGCTGGATCGGCATAGTTATGTAAAAATTGATTTACTGGTGTTGTATCAAATAAATCGTATGATTCATCGCTTAACCCTACAAATTCGAAGTCACCATCTTTGACACCAAAAATTATTCTCCCGCCATCTTGAGTGTTTGCCATTGCAAGAATATCTTTGGTTACTCCAAGTTTTCCGTCTCTATGACTTCTATCCCAAATTAAAGCCTCCTTGTAATCAAGGTTTGGAGTTTCACTTTTTGATTCAAGTAGGTCTTCTATATCGTGGTTAGTCATTATTGTTTTTTGCTTAGGTTTAATAGAGCCTTTGGATTAACTGGTTCTCTAACTAAATTGACATTCACCAACTCAATACCAGAAATATTATTGATGCACTTAACCCCGTCGTATGTTTCTCCACTAATATGAGCACAGTTAAGGTAGTTCCCTTTACAAATTGAACATTTAGATTTTTTGACCACACCAGTAATGCTTAACCCTTTAAGGATGTCGTCATCTATCAATTGTTGAGTTTGATCGTCAGTAATGGTTCCATCATTCAACATTAATCCTTGTTTACCCAGAGAAACATTCCCCCAACCAACAATTTTATTTGTGTGTTCTAAGTAAATTGGGTGCGGATATTTGCCAGGATTGGGCGAGCTGGGCTTTACACCTTTATAATCTTCGACGAAAAAAAGTTCTCTGGATTTATCGAAAATTGTTTCTAGTTGTTGTTTGGATATCTTTTCACCTTTCTGAGAATACGAAACGGTTACGCCATTTTCCTGTTTTTGTACCACAAGTTCAGCGTTCTTTGTTGAGCCTGAGAAGACGTCGTACAAGTGACTTGAGTAAAGATTGATAACTAGACTTATCGGGATCCCCGCTACAAACAAAGTTAACGGATGTTCAATAAACTCTTTGATACCTTTCTCTACTACGTAATCAACAGCATCTCGACCATTTGTCTCTATATCTACCTCAATATTGTTCTATCTCAAGACTTTTATGAGATTTAACTCACTACGAGTAATCAATATCTTGTCTGGGTACAAGATATTGTACAGTGACGATGGAATTAGAGTTACTGTTTGTTTATTCATCTAGAGAGTCTCTAAGGGCAACATACGCTTCAAAACCAGATTTCTGCTTGTCGGGTATATCATCCCTCGAAAAAATGTAATCCTGTAGACAATCTTCCTTTAGCATATTTCTAACTTTTCTTTGTGCCAGTTCAGAAAGAGCAGCTTTAACCTGTTCATCATCTTTAAAAAATTTATCCTTCATGAATCCAAAGACTCCTGGTAATCCAGGTTCCAGTCCAATCTTTATTTTCTTTAGCTTCCCATTAATCTCAACTTCAATAATAACTTCTGTTGTGAAATTGCCTTGGGGAGTATAAGGCTCACTAATACTTCTAATCTTTGAGTCTTTCAATATCAAGGCCGGATGGAATCGGCCAACTTTATATATGTTATAAAAAGCTCCAGAGGGCACTTTCTCCAATGCCAACTCTCGGCGGGTAAAGAAATTCACACCTTTGTTATTTTTATATTCGAAGAAAATGTTTAACTCAGGAACTGGATTATGGAAAATGCTCTCATCAGATATTTTATATTCCAGTTTCTTTTTTTCTCCGGGCTGGAGCATAAACACGTTTGGAGAACGCCACTCATAACTAAAGCCACGAATTCCCCAGTGACAGTCAATGGCTACTTTTTCACCAATATTAATAGCATGGAAATGGACAAAGTGACCAGACGGACCGCCTGTACCACCGACTCCAGGATCAACATCCAAAACAGGAATATCTTCTAGTACTTCTTGTTCTTTCTCTGCTGGAGGCTGCGGTGGTTCATACAAAGCTGTTAGGAAGCGCTGGATCTGAAGATAGGCTTGTGTCCTAATCTGTTCCCCAAGCTCATCGGCGGCTTCCATAAAGTCTGCCACCCAGCTAGGACCTTCTGCTTCGCGAGATCTAAACTTTTCATGAATAGACTCAATCGCTTCTTTAACTAACCCATGGTCAATAAATGGTCTAATTTCCTCTGCTACAGCAAACGGTCCAGACTTGTAATACAAAACCAAACTGTGAATATCGTAAGCATCCTTTTGCTTATAGCGGGAACCAACCACTATCCCTTTCATTGTCATAATCCCGACAATATTTGCCATCTTGATAGTTGTTCTACCTTCAACTCCATCAGGTAGTTTCCCTTCCAAAGTGACATCTATTGCGTGATCAAACACCACGTCAGCCCCTCGTGCTTTCCTAACCAAAAAATCATCTTGAATTCGCTGGTGGCGTTTATTCTTTTTAGTTCCACCATATTCGGGTCCCAAAAAGTCAATCTGGATTTGCTCTTCACCCTTACTCGTGGTCACATTTTTCACAAATGAATGCTGAACAACGTTACCGTTTACATCTAATTTTGGCTTATAGCCTCGTTGTTTCAGTATTTCCAAAATTGAAGCATAACCAGACTCATCAACAACCTTGGGGTTGACGGCAATATCAATGTCTTTGGACCCAATATGTTGAAAGTCGATACTTGAAGGCTGATGTTGTTTTAACAATAAGTAAGGCACCCAACCGCCAACAAGAACAAGACCACCTCGATACTCACCCAAAGCTATCATCAACTCAATCAAGTGTGATAGGGAAACATCAGCAATATTTGATATAAAAGTTGTTTTAGTTCGATCGTCTTTCGTTTGTGCCATATGTTCAGAAACCTAACTTTAATTCCCTTAGATGCTCAGCCTGTTCTTTGCCCCGAGCTGGATTATTAAACAAATCCATATACAGTTGAACATTAGAAACAACAGGGACATCAACTTGAGTAGAAGCATCAACTTTCAGAGCCTTATAAAATACCCCTTCATCATAAGGAATATATATTTCGACATTGGCCCCGCTTTTAACTTCCTGTAACTCAAGGAGTCCTTTTAAGCGCTCAACATCAGCCTGGTTTCGAACATAAAGCTGTACTTTATTAACTCCTCGAATAAAGGGCGCTACTAAATCAGCTCCACTAAAAAATGATAGAGCAAAAGAAATATCTTTTGCCTTCTTTAATAGAGAATTCATCACCACAGATTGATCTTGTTCAAAGCTGTAGAAAGTAAACTTTTGTGACTCATATGAAGGATAAGTATCCTCCCACGCTTTCAATAGTCGAGCAGGATCTTTGAGAACCAGTTTATTATTCTCACTCCATTCAACCAGTTCCTCTTCGATCATACGGTCAACGGTTTTGTGTGTCTGTCCTAAACTAACTTTAGCTTCATCAGCCAGCTCGCTCAGAAGCCAAACCTTCCTAGGTTGTACAAGCAATACTCTGGTTATCCTGCTGGAAATAGGAGCAAAAAGATTCTTAAGAACGGCTTTTTTAGAAAACGGATTTTTATTAACTATTTTCTCGATTAAAATATCATCCTTTTTAAAGTAAAAATTGCCAGCTAAGTCCATGATCCCAACACCTTCTTCTTTAGCAACTTGTCTAGTTTTTTCTCCAAAAAACTGACCAGCAACAAAGGGGATAGCTTCACCTTGGCTGGAATACGCCTTTATCTGGCGGGCAGCTTCCCTAAAGGTAGCTGTTCCTCCTGCGTTTTTCACTTCAATAGCTACTGGAAACTCTCTATCCTGAACCTTAAGAGTTCCTTGGAAATCTGGCCCTACAGAACCCATAGCGGGTACACCCAGTCCTTCAAGAGACAATCCCTCGGGTAGGTTATTTGGAAGCTGGTTGATTAGTGTGTTTTCACTCATATGTATATTTTCACTTAATAATGAAAGTATACCAAATAGTGAAAATAAAAGCAATCAAAAAGCCATGTATTAGGCTAAATACTGTGTTTTTCCTCAATATAATGACCAGCCAAATTCTCATCTCTCGATATCCAGGTTATTGTGGACTTAGTTTTAAGATGGAGCTCGTAAGCCAAACTAATGAATTTTTTATGACGGTCAGTTAATTTTGCTTTGCGAAGTTGCTTCTCATGATATTTACTCCAACCTCTAACAGTCCAATTAGCCGCAATCTTGCTATCAGTTCTGACTTCAATCGGCTTGTCTTCAGAAAAATCTTTTAAACAAGCAATAATGCCCAGTATTTCTCCTTCATTATTAGAATAGTCACCTATCCACTTTTCCATAAGAACAGTCCCTTTTTCGTCACAAACAACCACTATTGTTTGTTGTCGTCCTTTTTGCCCGTTGTTTTTAGTACCTGCATCACAAAATAATAGCTTATGGGGAGTTGGTTTGAGTTGAGTCTCTTTAGAAGTCGGCTTGCTATTAGCTATGCCAGGGATAGAAACAGAGATAACTGACCTTAATTTGCCCTTATTTTGCTGAAGTTCTGATGCAATGCGAAAAGCTTCCTCTTTACCCACCTCTTTGGTGAATGCTTTTGAAGGCTTCCAAGCAATATTTAGCTCCGCTTGATAAGTAGTGGCGTGAGTTCCACATTTCTTGCATTTCACCCATAAGCCTTTAGTCAGGCTACTAAGTGTGTAATATCCCTCGCAGAGAGCCGAACAACGTTCACACCTTATTTTTTCGAAGGTATCGTTGTTATTTTCTTGGTCAAACAATCCAGCTGATCTCATATTTCTAGGAATTCTACTCATCTTTACTGACACAGAAAAAATTATCTCTATTATAGTTGATTATAATAGAAAACATTAACAATAAGTTTGTACCGGAATGCCGACGCTTTTTCTTCAATTTTCTGTTTGCAACAACCAGAAAAGACGAGCCCTGACACCCTGTGGCCGCTTTTTGGAGAACTGTTAAAGAATCTAGAGCTTCTCTATCTCCCAGCCGTCATTGTTATAATCAATCACCTGTCCGCCTTGGGTAATAGTTAGACTAACCGTTGAGTAGCGGGTGTTTTTAATCGAAGCACACCAGACACCATCACTGCGCTGATAAGCAGTCTCAAGACTATGGTCCACATCCCCACACTGCTCGTATTCCTCAGTGTGGGGATTCTCATAATCGACCCATCTTACAAAGAAGTTGCCCGGTTTGGTGCCTTCAAACTCATAGGTCATCTGAGAGATATCAACGCCAAGGATATCCTGATGATCTTTCATAAACTGCTCTGTCACCGGCCGGATATCTTCAGCAGTGGTATAGCGGGGAGTGTTGTCGTATTCAGGCTGTTGATCAAACCAACTAGAACCGTCATCGTTTGTGCCCCATCGAGTCTCAGCCTGACCAACCTCAACAATATGGTTGGTGTTGGGATCAACAGTAAAACCAAACCCACTAGCTGAGCAAAACAATTATAAATAACAATAATCAATGTTGCCTAACTACTGTTTATGTGAACAATCACATTTTACATCTTTTTGATCACCTTATCCTTACTGTCTTTGTTTCTATTTTCTGCTCCAGCCTGCTAGGACAATTTGATTTGTATTTAGATTGATATTACGGTCTTTCTTATTTTTTCTTTTACCCCTATTCCCTTATAGATAAGGGGGAATGATATACTTACTCACACTAGTCACTCACAAGACTCTAACAACTGCCCATAGTCAAACAACCCTATGGAACAAACTACACCTAAACAACTTAACATCCTCTTGCTACTTTATCGTTTCCGTTTCCTCAATAGAATCCAGATCCAAAAACTTCTCAATCACAAAGACCCCAGACGAATCAACACCTGGCTCAAAGACCTCACTACTAGAAACATCATCGGACGAAAATACTCCACCAAGCTACTAGCTAACACTAAGCCAGCAATCTATCATCTAGCTACCAAAAGTCGAGCCATTCTACTTATCCAACCAAACATCAACGAAAAGCTACTCAAACGAGTCTACCGAGAGAAAACTAGATCAGACAAACTAATCAATCACTGCCTACTAGTTGCTGATCTCTACTTCTTACTAGATAAACAAGCTCAAACCAATAAAACCAAACTACACTTCTACACCAAAACAGATCTAGTCTCTCACTACTACCTGCCCTACAAACGCCCCGATGCATATATTGCGATTGAATCTAAACAACAAACAAAAAGATATTTCCTGGAAATAACTGATGAGGGCACGCCCCGATTTATGATCCGAAGCAAGATTAATCAATATATAGAGTACTTTCAAGCCAACACTTGGCAAGATAGAACAGATCACCTAAATCCAACCATGCTTTTTGTTTGTCCGGAAGAGTTAACCAAGATATTTCTCAATAAATACATCCTACAAATGCAAGAAGAAGAACCAGAGATTGATCTTGAGTTTTTCCTAACCACTCAAAATCAAATCAATAGTAATCAAGCTGATTTGTGGGAGAGAGTGGAAGACTAATCAAGAAGCACCTCCAACACCTTCTCAACCGTTCCTAGAGCCTTGGTAATGGCAATAATTGGATCATTAGCATACTGACTAATATATTCCCAAGCGTTGCCTGTGTGATCTTCTAGGCCGTAGAAATCCATCAGTACGGCAGTGGTAAACTCGGCGATTGTTTCCTGGTCTATTTGTTGACCTCCTGTAAGTTTTCCTTTAATCCTAGCGTGAATGGCGTGGCTTAACTCATGAAAAAAGATTCTAGGGTTATAACTGCCTAATCTGATCTTGCTACCGTCAGCTTTGCAGTCTCCTAGCTTGTCTGGTGTGACTGGCACATAATTAACCGCAATCCCAAACTTTTGAGCTATTTCTGCTAGTGGCGGGAGTGCTGCTGGCTTGTATCCTGGCAACTCCTCATCTCCCGAGGTGCAAGAGGCTGGAAAGACGGCAACAGGTGAAAATCCCACACAGATATTTTCTTCCTCATCTTTGGTGGTGTTTTTGATGGTGTGGGGACGAAAGATATATACCGCGCTACTACCTTTTTTGATCTGTCTACCCATATTTTGCCATTGTCTAAATCCTCGACAGTCCAGCTCCTCAGCTTGAGTAAAAGCTAGGATCTTGTTTGATAAACTCCATTTTCTAGCGGGGGCGGATGGATCAAGTTCTATTTTCACCACTGAGCTAATGGGTGATAGATCTCCACTCTTGAATCTCTCGATTACCTTGTTAATACTGGCTTGGGCTTTGTCTGAAAGATGCATTTATTCCTTTCTTGCAACTTCCCTTAAATTAATAAGGCGGGAAGCTGCTGCTTCCCGATACCTGTGCGCAGCCTAGCGGGGTGAGTTTTGCACAGGGTCATGCGTAGCATGATTTACGTAGCCCTTGCAAAATGAGGGGCAAGGCCCCTGACGTACATCGTAATTAAATGAGACGAACTACCATAAATTTGTCATAATGATCGAATGGAGAAGTTTATTTTGCACCAAAAAACTTATGATTTTGTGCTTTGGCTGTATCCAATCATTAATCGTTTGCCCAAAAATCACCGACTGGTTTTAGGGCGTAAATTGGAGCAAGAAAGTTTAACTCTACTAACAGCTTTAATCAAAGCAAATAATGCTAGAGGGAGTACAAGAAAAATTTTCCAGAAAGAAGGATCAGACAAACTAGATCTGTTGCGTATTTTGGTGCGTCTAACCAAAGATACTCATATGATGAGCGTCAAGCAATATATTGAGGGAACACAAAAGCTAAACGAAATAGGACGAATGTTAAATTTTTGGATGAGTAAAACTAAATGTATAATAAAGAATGGGAAAAACTAACAATAACGCTAGTCAAGCCTTTCTCCGCGGCGGTAATTGGAATAATACGTCCAATGCCGGGGTGTTTGCTCTGAATCTGAATAATGCGCCGGCTAATCAGAACAACAATATTGGCTTTCGCTGCGCCAGCGATTCTAACTACCTTGTTTGGTACCCACAAGGTAAGCGTCAGAACGAGCGGTATTTGTTTACGGACAGATATCCAGGGTTTAAGGATCACAGTGGTTTTTTCCATCCTGTTAAATAGGAAAATATAATGCCCGTATTTTTATCATTCTCTTTAGGCGGATGATAAAGTAAATAGGTAAATAATTACAAAGGGTACGAGAGACAAGCCCTGCAAATTTATGTGGGGTTTGTCGTTTTTAAGATATAAATGTACAAAACTATTTGCAAATTGGAAAATTTATACAATTCTTTTAGACGAGCACAGCTGGACAATCATTATAAAAGGAAAGTCTGTGTTTTTGCTTATTCACTAGAAGAAAATATTAATCGCTTGCACTGGGAACTATCGAACAATCGCTACACCCCCCAACCATACACCTACTTTGTTCTTCATGATCCCAAAACCAGGAGTATCGCTGCGCCAGCTTTTCGAGATAGAGTAGTACAACACTCCTTAGTCGAAGAAATTCAACCTCTTTTTGAAAAACAATTCATCTTTGATTCTTATGCTTGCAGAGTAAACAAAGGAACCCATTTGGCAGCTAGCCGATTAAAGAAATTTCTGATGGCTTCTCGTTCCATCTATGGCAAAGAAACGCCCATTTTTGCCTTGCAATGTGACATTCGCAAATTTTTCAAAAGTATCTCCTGGGACATATTACTTAAACTTATAGATAAAACTATTCCTTGCCCGCAAACATTTGAACTAATTGAGAAAATCGTGACCACCCACAATCGTAATACCAGAAACACTGATCAATCGACCGCTCAATTATCTCTTTTTGAGCCTCAAGATATTACGCAAGCCCCGGGAATTAATACAAATAAACGGATTGGACTGCCTATTGGCAACCTAACAAGTCAGTTATTTGCCAATATCTACCTTAATGAACTTGACCATTTTGTAAAAGATAGATTGCGACTGCGTTGGTACGGACGATATATGGACGACTTTTATATCCTACATGCTGATAAAAAATTTCTCAGAGAAATGAGCAATGAAATTAATAACTTTTTAAACCAAAAACTAGCCCTTTCTCTTCATCCTAATAAATTAGCAGTTAAAAACGTCAAAGATGGAGTACCCTTCGTGGGATATCGTATTTTCTACGATCACATTCTCATTCGAGGCAACACACTACTTAGAATGAGGCGAAATTGGAGAGATAATCAAAAACAATTAGAAAATGACTCACTACAAGAAGAAGATCTATTAGCTAGTAAGGCTGCGATCCTGGGCCATTTAAAACATGCTAATAGCTATGGACTGATTAAAAATCTATTTAAATAATCAAACTTAACAGTTCTTGTTTACCCTACTAAATACTGTAAACTAGTATTAGGTAAATTAAGTGCTATTTTTGCTGTTGATAATGGAACTTACTAATTATGAATAAACTAGATATAACTACAACAAAAATAGCCATTTTTAAAGGCAAGAAAGTTCGTAAAACTATTCACAGCAATGAATGGTGGTTTTCGATTATTGATGTTGTTCAAACATTAGTTGGAACTGACAGACCAAGAAAATATTGGAACGATCTAAAAAAGAAACTTGAAAAAGAAGGTTTTGATGAAGTGTCCGAAAAAATCGGACAGTTGAAAATGATAGCTCCTGATGGCAAAAATCGTGAAACAGATTGTGCCAATACTGAAACAATCTTTCGCATTATCCAAACTATTCCTTCCCCTAAAGCCGAGCCATTTAAGCGCTGGCTAGCCAGAGTCGGCTATGAGCGAGTACAAGAAATAGAGGATCCAGAGCTAGCTACCAAAAGAACCAGAGCTCTATACAAGGCTAAAGGTTACCCGGATGCTTGGATAGAAAAACGTATGCGTGGGATTGAAGTTCGTGAAACTTTGACTGATCAGTGGAAGCAAAGAAACGTTGGTGAAGACAGAGAGTATGCGATACTGACTGCAGAGATATCCAAGGCTACTTTTGGGATGACTCCATCTCAATATAAAAAGTTTAAAGGCTTAAAACGAGAAAACTTAAGAGATCACATGGATGATCTAGAATTGATCTTTTCCATGCTTGGGGAGGCCTCCACTACAGAGATCGCCAAGAACAAAAATGCGCAGGGATTTGGACAAAATAAACAAGCCGCTAAAGAAGGTGGGGTGGTAGCTGGAAGTGCACGTCAAGATTTGGAGTTAAAAAGTGGTAAAAAGGTGACGACTGCTAAAAACTACTTACCCTCATCAAAAAAGAAACAGCTAAAATGAAACTATTGCTGCATAAACTCAAAAACTACTTTTTCGCACCACGCTGGCATGTATCTCGCTTTCAGTTAAATAGTTTTACGGTTCTGGTGAGCTCAATTGGACTAGTCATGGGTGTTTATCTGGCTCTTTCTAACATTTTCCCAAATGTTTTTGCCCTCAATGACACCACCAAAACTTGGACTTTTAACACTGCGGGTGCTGGCGACTATACTTATGACTCCAGCTTGGTCACGGTGGATGACTCTGGCGCTAGACCTATCACAGGTGTAAACAAGTTCGCTAATCCAGATTTTTCTGCCAATAACTCCTCTTGGTCAATTCTACCAATCTCCGGCTCTACCACTCCCACGGGCTACATCCCCGTACCTGGCAACAGTACTTTTACCACGGGTGGCGACGACAAAGCCTTTCTGGCCATGGCCTACGAAGCCAAGTATGACGCTAATGGAGATGGTGATGGTGATACTCCTGCAGAAGCAGATGCTGCAAGTGCTTGCACTGGAGCGACTGGCTGTACGGCAGATTCAGGATTAGGCTTTGATTATCGTGACATTACTTCTTTTGATACTGCCAAAGTAGTTTCTACCGCAAATGGCGCTCCAATTGTCCATATCACCCAAACCCAAGCGATCTCCTCGTGTCCTAGTAGCTACCACCTGATTAGTAACACCGAGTGGATGACGATTGCTAGAAACGCCGAAGCCCAAACTGCTAACTGGGCCGATGGGACTGTTGGCTCTACGGTTGCCGCAAGTGGGGGGATGTTTAGGGGTAATGTGGGGAACCTTGATAGTGTGGGTTATAACGGCACTGATCCGGAGTACGGTACAGGCCGTGACACCAAGGCCAAATTCACCTTAAGTAATGGCACCGAGATCTGGGACATGTCTGGTAACGTTTGGAATTGGACTAATGATATCCAGTCAAGCGAGATTAATACCACTGCTGGCTGGGTTGAATGGGATAGCGTCAATGTCGCCGCTGGTGCGCTCGCTCTCTATGGTCCTTCAAGCGCCAGTTATCTGTCTACCTACGGTGTGGGTAAGATTTATGGTGGGGCATTAAATAATGCCTTTCTCCGCGGCGGTAGGTGGTCTAATACGTCCACTGCCGGGGTGTTTGCTCTGTCTCTGTATAGTGCGCCGGCTAATCAGGGCTACTATATTGGCTTTCGCTGCGCCAGTGATCATGTAGACCTCTCTCACTCTTATTCCTCTTCATTAGGCCGCGCAGCGGCCGGCGGCGACCAAATTATTGTGGGGTCTATCAGTGACGCCAAGGTTACCCAGTCTGTTAATGTGGGAGACACCTCTACCTATGATCTATCTGCTTACGCTTATGACAATACGGCCGGAAGTGAAGCTGGAACTGTCTCATCATCTGTGGCCCAGCTTTATTACAATGGAGCGACTGTCACTACTACTTACACCGATCAAGGATCTGGTTGGTGGAAACTAACAGGTTCTGTCACTGGAGCTAACGAAAGCAGGAATTATGGGATTTTAGTTAAGTCTGGCAAAACTGTGATCTTGGACGACCTGACTTTAGCTAAAAACGGCACCTACAGCGTTTACAACACCACTGCCTATACCAATGCCGCAGTTTCTAGTTGGGATTCTTTTACTGAATCAGTAACAGCAAGTGGTAATGCCAGTGTGGTTTACCAGATCTGTTTGGACGATGGCTCATCGTGTAGCTACACCACTGGCTCTCGCTGGCAGTACTACACTGGTGGATCATGGACTAACGCCACCAGTGCCACTACTACTTATGCCAACACGGCGGCAGAACTAACCCAAACTGCCATGCAGGCTTTGTCAGTCACGAGCCAAAAAATCTCGGTCAAGGCTATCATGAGCTTTGGCGGAGCAGATCTGCCTGCTATTAGCACTCTTGCGGTGGGTTTGACAACTGATACCACTGCTCCTGTTACTAATGCTTCCGTGTTAGCCATGACCCGAAGTAATGGCGGGACAAGCATGGCTAGCAACGACTGGACCAACAATATTGCTCCGTATTTTTCCTGGACTGCCGGGGCAGATAATGTAGGGGGCGTGGGCTTAAAAGGATATTGCCTATACCTAGGAGCTGATACTGCAGGAGACCCGGCTACTAGTAAAGGTCTGCTTGGTACCTCGCCGGTGTCAACTGCTGGTACTGACTGCCAATTTATTATCTCTGGCACCAGTCTTGATTTTGCCACTAGTAGTTATCGCGGGGCTACCTGGCTGACAACCGCTACTGACCCGTACTACCTCAACATCAAAGCCATTGATAACGCCGAGAACATCTTTGCAGGAGCTAACACTCAGTTCCAGTTTAGATTTGATAACACTACTCCTACAAACATGTCTTATGTATCGTGCCCTGGAGGGAGTTTTGCCAATGTGGATGACATGAGTTTCTCCTGGCCAACCAGTGGGACAGCTGCTGCGACTGATAATCAAGCAGGCATACTCGGCTGGCAGTATCAGATCAATACAATCGCTGGCACTTGGCTAGGAACCACCACAGAGTCAGTATTAGGGGTGAATAACTACATTCCCACTTCAGAAACTTCTCGTACCCTGACTACCGCACAAGATGGGGGGAGCATTTCGACTGGGAGTAACATCGTCTATATCAGAGCCGTAGACTCAGCAGGCAACGCTAGTGCTGATGCTACCATCCGTACCTGCTCATTGGAGTATGGCGGAGATGCCCCAATATTCGGGGGCAGTGACACTGTTACTATCTCACCGGCAACTACCATCAATAACTCCTTTGCCCTATCCTGGCCTGAAGCTAGTGCTACTGTTGGCCAGTCTGTGACCAACTACTACTACATGGTCAACGTCTCTCCTCCTTCAACTTTAACAACTCTGACTGGTAATGCAGCTACATATGTTGATAACGGGACTTCAACAACCGTTGCAGCTGCGGCACTTGCTGGAGTCAATAAGGGGAGTAATACGGTCTATGTGGTTGCGGTGGACGATGCTGATAACTACAGTCCCAGTAACTCTATTAGTGGTACTTTTACCCTTAACTCAACAGATCCAGACAATGTCAGTAATCTAGTAGCCTCTGACTCATCAATCAAGTCTGAGTCCAAGTGGTATGCTACTCTCACTTGGACAGCCCCCACTTATCAGGGTGCAGGAAACTTGACCTATTTGGTTTATCGCTCAACAGATGGCACCACCTTCTCTCAGGTTGGCACCACTAGTGGATTGTCGTACGTTGATAACACTCCCTCCTCAGTTTTGTATTACTACAAGATTTATACAAAAGACGGCGCCAATGCTACTTCTTCTGGCACCAATGCAGTCACTATCACTCCCACTGGACGCTACACCACCGCCCCAACACTTTCTTCTGGTCCTTCAACCTCTGGTATTACCACCAAAAAAGGTAAAATCAGCTGGAGCACTAGTCGCAGTGCTGACTCAAAAGTGGCATATGGCACCAGCTCTGGCTCGTATAACACAGAGGAGCCAAGTAGTAGTAGCCAAGTGACTGACCATGAGATCAATCTAACTGGCCTAACTGCCGGCACTACATACTACTACAAGGCCAAATGGACAGATGAAGATGGTAATACTGGCACTAGCGAGGAGAAAAGCTTTACTACTGCTGACGCACCAACTGTTTTTGATGTTTCGGCCGAGAATGTTGGTCTAACCTCAGGAATTATCCAGTACACGGTTAAAGGCGCCTCTAAAGTCAAGATATATTATGGCACCAGCACTAGCTTTGGCGGAGTCAAAGAAGTCTCTACCTCAACCAGTGAGACTACCTATACCACCCAACTAGCCGAGCTAGATGACGGCACTAAGTACTATTACAAGATTAATGCTTTTGATACTGAAAGTGCTGAGTACGAGGGCACAATTCTTGACTTTGCCACCCTGCCACGTCCCAAGATCTCAGGCGTGAGACTTGAGACAGTGGCTAATGCCGCTCAGACCACCGTTCGGGTGACCTGGAGCACTAACACCGAAGTCTCATCAATTATCACCTATTACCCAGAAGATAACCCTGGAGAGGCACGGGATGAAGTCAAGGTACTCTTGGAAAAGGGTGCTCACTCAATGATGATACGAGGACTGAACGCCCAGACCAAATACTTTTTAGTGGTCAAAGGACGAGACAAGCTAGGAAACGAAGCTCAAAGTGATACTCAGCGCTTTACTACCGCTACCGACACCAGACCACCACAGATAGTCAACCTCAAGATAATTGGGGGCACCATTCCGCCAGTTGGTTTTGCGGCAGGTGACGTCAAGGCACAACTGATTATCACTTGGGATACGGATGAACCTGCCAGTAGTCAAATCGAGTTTGGACAAGGATCAAGTAGTAACTATCCACAGAAGTCACAATATGATGGAAACTTGGCTAACAACCACACGGTGATCATTTCAGGACTGGTGCCAAGCCAGGTTTATCACCTGAGAGCTATTTCAGAAGATGGCACCGGCAACCAGTCAGCCAGCATCGACATGGTGACAATTGCCCCCAAGGCCACTCGCTCAGCTCTGGACTTAGTGATAAAGAATTTATCAGAAGCATTCGGATTTGTACAAGGAGTGATACCTAGATAAGATGACTACTAATACTAATAAAACTATCATAGAAGTTAAAAGTTTGAATAAAACTTTTGAAGTTAGAGCTAGTAAAGTGTCGGTGCTTAAAGACATCAATCTAAGTGTCAAAGACGGAGAGTTTATCATCATTACTGGCCCCTCGGGATGTGGCAAGTCAACCATATTGCATATTCTTTTGGGATTAGAACCACCCACTACTGGCAGTGTCGAGCTTTTGGGTCATCAACTTTACCAGGGCTTGAATGAAGACGAACGGACCGAAATCCGTAAAAAAAACGTCGGAATGGTCTATCAACAACCCAACTGGATCAAGGCTCTAACAGTTCTTGAGAACATCATGTTTGCATTGCGTATTAACGGCGAGACCGATAAAAGTGCTAGAGAGAAAGCCGGGGCAGTTCTAGTGATGGTGGGAATGGATAAGTGGTCTGACTATGTCCCTACCGAGCTTTCTTCCGGTCAACAACAAAAAGTAGCTCTGGCTCGGGCAGTCGTGACCAACCCTCGGATAATTATTGCTGATGAACCGACTGGGAATCTGGATTTTAAATCGGGTCAAGAAATAATGGAGTTGCTAAAAAGACTCAATACTGAGGGCAGAACTGTGATCATGGTCACCCATGACTTGGAGTACATGACATTTGCTTCTCGATCGCTAATTATGTTTGATGGCAAGATTGTCGGTGAAGCTCACAAAGATGAGTTAGCAGGCAAACTTGGCGGATTTAAGAAATTAATGGCCTCGGTTGGGGTAAACTCAGGAAACCAATGAAACTATTTAACAAAACAAAAAAACCATTTGTGAAAAACTTTCTTCGTTCAACACTAGATATTACTAGTTTTATTGTCTTAACAATACTTTACTCGTTTGCGCTCCTGCTTAAAAAAATTAGTAATAAATGGTCACGTTTTAACAAAGTTTTTATTAACTTTGATAACTGGGTCAAGTCACTAGACAAAGCAGATAAGAGCGGCGTCTCTCGACTATATTTAATCGAAATATCTTTTAAGAATATGGCCGCCAAAAAAACCCGTACTATGGTCACGATTGGCGGGATGGCAATTGGGATCTCTTTTATCGTGTTTTTAGTGTCAGTTGGCTATGGCCTGCAACAGCTAGTTATCTCTCGGGTCGCGAGACTAGACGAGCTCAAGCAAGCTGAGGTGGTGCCTGGATTATCTGCTGATTTGAGCCTCACTGACGAAACTCTTGCCAAATTCAAGCAGATTACTAACGTGAGTGATGTCCTCCCCTTGATTGCGGTAGTTGGGAGAGTCTCTTACCAAAACTCTGTTTCTGACCTAGCAGTGTATGGGGCAACCGCTGACTACCTAAAATACTCCGCTCTTCAACCTGTGAAGGGAAAACTATTTGAAAGTAACGTCACTTCCTATGATACCTCGAAAATGCCAGGCGTAGCTGGAGTCTCTACAACTACTCATACAATGGGCGAAGAGATTGGTAAGGTCACGCTCTCGATTGAATCAGGTGCATTCTTAAAAGTCAGAGAAAACCCCACTCTAACTGCCAAGATCATTGGCTACACCAAACGAGTAGAGGGAAACACCGAAGGAGTGGAAGTATGGGGAGATAGTTTTGAGTCAAGTGATGAAGTAGGGCGTGCCGGAGAGACCGACGAAGGAGAGTCCTTGGGCAGATGGGTCAAGTCTGACTACCTGTTGTGGGATAAAATCAGTTGTGACCCTGAGGAGAGTGGAGATTGTGAAAACAGTGGATATATGGTGGCTAGAGACGATGACAATTTGCAGGTAACCAGTGAAGGTTACGTAGCCGAACTAGCCATGTCAGTGACCCCACAAGAAGAAGTAACTCACGTTTTGGGCGTGAGTACAGAAGAATCTGATGGCTCACTCCCTGTTGTAGAAGTGGCCAGTGAATCTGCTGCCTTAAATCAACAGAATGTTGAGCGAGTTGAAGTCAAAAGTTCATCTGAAAAGCAAGTTGTTGTCAATCGCTCTGTTTTACAACTATTAAATATTTCTGAAAATGAAGCGATTGGCAAGCAAATCGACTTGTCAATGGTAGTAGTTGGAGAACTACTGGACGATCCTAACAAGCGAATTGAATCAGCTCCACTGATGTATACCATTGTGGGAGTAATTACAGACGAAGGGACACCGATTATCTACGTGCCGTTTGTAGATGTGCGCTCGCTGGGAGTTAATAAGTTTTCTCAAGCCAAGGTCATCGTCAATGACACCAGTGAATTATCCAAAGTTCGTACCGCTATTGAATCAGCTGGATACGGGACTGTTTCTGTGGCTGATACTGTCGCCCAGATTGATAGTCTATTTGGTAATTTCCGTTTAATTTTATTAGTCTTGGGAATGGTGGCCCTATCTGTTGCAGCCCTGGGGATGTTTAACACCCTCACCGTCTCACTACTGGAGCGCACCCGTGAAGTAGGACTCATGAAAGCGATGGGGATGAAGTCTGACGAAGTAAAATCGTTGTTTCTAACCGAATCAATGATCATGGGACTATATGGTGGAATTCTTGGACTAATCTTGGGGTTATTGATTGGCAAAGTAGTGAGTATCGTCCTATCTGCACTCTCAATTGTCAAAGGGGTTGGTTTTGTTGACATCTCTTATGTACCACCAGTATTTGTGATTGTTGTCTTGTTCTTGTCGCTACTGGTTGGAATCGCGACTGGTTACTTCCCAGCAAAGCGGGCAACTAAAATTTCCGCTCTAAATGCTCTAAGATATGAATAGTTAGTTTTACAAAATTTGACTTTCCCCTTTCTCTTGATATAATCTGATTCAGATTCAATTAATTAAAGTGATTGAATAGGTAAAAAGCTGCCCCGAACAAGGTGGCTTTTTTTGTTAACAAGTTTTCAGTTCTGCCCACTGATAAAGAAAGGGTTTGTATGAAGAAAAAAGTTATCATCCCAGCATTAATGCTGACATGGCTGATGGTTGCATCGCCCGTAATGGCCCAAGCAAATGACGTGGGCAAGATCCAAACTTTCATTCAAAGTGTGATTCAAGTACTCGTGACCCTTTCTGGTTTAGTAGCGGCTGGTTTTATCGTCTGGGGAGGTGTGGGATACATCACTAGCTCAGGCAACCCCGAAGCTCTAGAGAAATCCAAGAAAACCATTCTATACTCTGCAATCGGTCTTACTCTAGTTCTTGGAGCATTTGTTCTCTCCAACGTAATTGGTGACTTGGCTGGTACTGCTTTTGGCTCTGGTCAGTAAATTAACTTTCTGCCCAACAGAAGTATTAAATGAAGAAACTGATTAACACTATATTTACAACCCTATTTACAACCCTTTTACTCTTATCTTTTTTCACTCGTCCAGTTTTTGCCCAGTCCGCTGATCCAGGTATTATCGACTACACAAATAATACTTTAGAAATGATAACCTTGATCTCGACCGTAGCAGCGGTCTTTTTTTTAATCAAAGGTGGTTACACCTACATCACTTCTACTGGTAAACCCAAGGCACTAGAATCTGCTAAACGAACCATCAAAAATACCCTGATTGGCTTAGTTCTAGTCTTATCCGCCAATGTGGTGGTCTCGATATTCTCTGATGCGCTTAACTCTCCTTCCAGTTCTGGTAGTGGGGCTCATGTGGACTTAGTCATGATAGAAACAGTTGAGCCTAGTGATGGACTAACTCAAGTACTAATTGATGCCGTCTCTGGATTTATCCAAAACATTGTGGAGAGCTCTACTGAGCCGATTGTGAACGGGGTACTTGGATACTTAACTACCACTCCAACTCTTCTAGATAACACTGTTATTCGTGACTACTGGTTGGTGAGCGTGGGGATTGTGGATGTGTTGTTTGTACTAGTCGTAGCGCTCCTTGGCTTGCAGGTAATGAGCGCCAGTACCTTTGGCTTTGAAGAGGTGGAACTAGGCCAACTTCTGCCCCGAATTGGTCTAGCATTCCTGGGAGCTAACGTTTCACTATTTCTAGCTAACTATCTAGTCATTACTAGCAACGCCCTAGTACAAGCCATGCTTAACTCAACTGGCGGACTAAATCACGCTTGGGTAGTAGATGCGATCAATCCAACTACACTTATCACAGGCACTGCTCCATTAATTATCCTGATCTTCCTTGTGCTATTCCTGATTGTTTCAATCGTACTCTTACTGATGTATATCAGTCGTCTGATTATGATTGCTTTGGGTGCAGTGCTTGCCCCGTTTATCTTTATGCTCTGGGCACTACCTAGATTCTCCGACTTTGCCACCATCTCGATCAAAACATATTTTGTGAATGTGTTTATGGTGTTTGTGCATGTAGTGATTATCCAACTAGCGGGGGCGTTCCTAGCCTTACCTGATCATACCGAGAACTCACTAATTTCAGTAGCAGTAGCCATTGGACTATTTTTTACACTCCTCAAAACTCCGTCACTCATGATGCAGATGGTTTTTTACACCGCCAAAAGCTCAGCTCTAAGGAAAATGGGTAATCAAGTAGTCAATGTGGTGAGCTCGGATAACTCCGCCTCTACCACTCGAGCCGCCGCTGGCAAAACAAAACTACCCAGAAAGGTAATTAACGGATGAGAACTAGAGTAATCCCAGCTCAGATCACTACAGTTGAGGATAAGATTGTGGGAAATCTTAACTTAATGCAGATAATGATGTTGATGGCACCAGTATTTTTTATGACTCTGATCTATGCTGTCTTCCCACCTTCGATGAGCTTTGTGGCTTACAAGCTAACACTATCTGTCATCTTCTTTGTGATTTGCATTACTCTCTCACTCAGGATCAAAGGCAAGATTGTCATCCATTGGCTCTCAATTCTAATTCGCTATAACTTACGAGCCAAGTACTATATCTACAACAAAAATGAATCGTACCTGAGAACCCTCCACCTACCAACCACTAATAAAACTCCAGTCGCCGAAAAGAAGCTACTCAAAGCTAAGGCAAGGAAAAAGATAAAACCTGCAATTTATCGAATCAAAAACTTAGTTAGTTTGGAAAATATGATCGGCAATGATGAGGTGGATTTTCGTTACAAGATTGGCAAGAAAGGAGGCTTGAATGTGGCTTTTGAACAAATCAAAAAGTAAGACTAACTCCAGAAAGCAGATTGCGATTAAAGAAGTTAGAAATGGGATCATAGTACTGCCCAATAAGGAGTATCGCCTAGTAATCAAAACTTCTTCGATTAACTTTGAGCTTAAAAGTGAAGAAGAGCAGGACGTGATTATTGATAGCTACCAAAACTTCCTTAACTCTCTGCCTTGCAACTTACAGATCTTGGTGAGAGTACGAGAAGTTGATATTGATCAGTATCAAGAGCAGATGATGCGATTAAAAGATAAAGAGAAGAAAAAAGTCTACAAAAACCAGATCACCAACTACTGTCAATTTATCAAAAACTTAGTATCAGGGAGCAAGATTCTCTCTCGCCACTTTTACATCGTCGTGCCGTACCATCACACGGGCAAAGGACGTGACTTTGAGCTAGTCAAAGAACAACTCCACATCACCCGCGACCTAATCATGAAGGGGTTAGAAAAGATGGGAATCAAAGCCAGGTCGCTTGATAGTTTAGCTACACTGGATCTGTTTTACAGCTTCTACAACTCCTCACAAGTCAAAACTCAGGAGTTAAAGGGAGAGACGATTGAGGCACTACTAAGGAATAACTATGTTTAATCTAAAAAACAAAATCAAATCTGTTAAAAAAGAACATGCTAAACGTGTGAGACGGATTAAGAAGAAGAAAGCACAAAAGCTACTTGAAAAAAAGGCCGTCCAGTTTAATTTTGGCCAGCAAGATCAAGTTGACCTAATCTCATATTCAGGACTGATAGAAGAATCAGCTTACCTGCAAATTGGCGATAGGTATGTACGAACTTTGTTTATTTCCGGTTATCCGTATGTAGCAAGTGTTGGTTGGCTTAATATGCTCATCAACTTCAATCACAACATTGATATCTCTCATCACATTGAGCAAATCAATCCACTACTAGCTCTGCCCAAACTCAATCGCAAGATTACCGAGCTGGAATCCACTAAGCGCACCATGCAAAAACAAGGCAAGGTGATTGGCTCTGAGATTACTGATCCATTGGAGTCGGCAATTGAGCTTAAGGACAAGATTCAACGTGGACAAGAGAAGCTATTTCAAGTCTCAATCTATATGACCATCACCGCTGATAGCGTGGCTAACTTAAACAAAATCACTACCATTCTTGAGACAGTGATGTCTACTAGACTCTTTTATATTAAGACTGCAACTTTCCGTCAGCTTGAAGGATTACAGACCACTTTGCCAAGGGGTGAGAACAAGCTGGGGCAGAATAGGAATCTGGATAGTTCTAGTGCAGCTCTAACCTTCCCCTTTGTCTCGTCTGAACTGGTACAAGAGTCAGGGATTCTGTACGGGATTAACAAGTCCAATAACTCGTTGGTGATTGTAGATAGGTTTTCACTCAACAATGCGAACGCCATCATATTTGCCCAATCTGGAAGTGGCAAAAGTTATACTGCCAAAGTCGAGATCCTGCGACAACTGATGCAAGGTACGAGAGTTATCGTGATTGATCCTGAGCGGGAATATAAACAACTGACTAAATCAGTAAAGGGTACTTACATTCGACTCTCGGCCACCTCCAAAGAAAAGATTAATCCCTTTGATTTTTCACTTAAGTCATATGACGGCAAGAATAACCTAGCTGAGCATATCCAGGATCTAACTGAAATAGTGTCGCTACTGGTTGGATCACTTAACTCTGAGGAGAGAGCGATAGTGGATAAGGCCTTAATTACTACTTACAAGAATTTTGGGTTAACTATGCGTAAGAAAAGGTTTGCTAAAGATCAGAGGTTTCCACTTCTTAAGGACTTCTACAAAACCCTCAAGAAAATGAAGCAAAAGGATCTTTGTGATCGACTGGAGCGCTTTGTCTCTGGCTCACTCTCAACTGTCTTTGACGGGCAGACTAATGTGAATCTGGATAACCGACTAGTGGTATTCGATATCAAAGATCTAGATGAGTCACTCAGGCAGATTATGATCTTAGTAACGGCTAACTTTGTCCATTCACAAGTCAAGGCTGACCCGCAGAAACGAATTCTAGTCATCGATGAGGCTTGGATACTACTCCAGCATGAAGAGAGTGCTAGGTTCCTGGCAGGACTAACTAGAAGAGCTCGCAAGCACTATTTAGGAGTCACGCTCATCTCTCAACAGGCTAATGACTTCTTAAATCAAGAATATGGTCGAGCCATTGCCTCCCAGTCATCGCTTCGTATCCTGATGAGGCAAGACACTACTACTATCAAGAAGGTGGCTCAGGAGTTTAATCTAAGTGAGTATGAGCAACGCTACCTGCTGACTTGCGACAAGGGTGAGGGGCTAATAATTGCAGATCAAAATCATGTGGCACTTAAAGTAGTAGCAAGTGAAAAAGAACACCCACTCTTAACCACTGACCCCAGAGAAATCTATCAATAGCAATGAACATCTACTCCCAAGTAGCTACAATATTTTCTTTTAGAAGAGAGTTAAAAATAGTCTTATTGGCATTTCTGGTGGTGATTATGTTGCCAGTGATTGCCGTCTTTATTCTGGCTCACACTGGTATTAATGTAGTGTCTGATGCTTTGGTGGGAGTGGATAGTGAAACCAAGAATATCCAAATTCTAGATCCCACCACTGGTGAGGTGGTTAGTGAAGTTAATAAAACAATTGCCTGGCCGGTACAAGGCGTGATCACCCTGGAGTTTGCTCAATCTAGTGGCTACCAGGTCTTTCATACCGGGATTGATATTGCTAACTCGCAAGGCACGCCAATTACCCCATTTATGCAGGGAGAAGTTGTCTATGCCGGTGAGATCTTCTGGGGATATGGCAAGCACATCATCATTAATCATGGTGATAACATCAGATCAATCTATGGTCACTTAGATAAAATCTTTGTCTTTGAAGGACAGAAGGTAAATATTGGGGATGAGATCGGAAGAATGGGGTCTACTGGCTGGTCTACAGGCCCACATCTACACTTTGAATCTAGAGTATACGGGATACCAGTGAATCCGAGGGTGTTCTTGGATGGGAATCAAAGTGGTGTAGAATAATCCTATGCCATCAAAAACTAAAATTGGTAGAAACCTAAAAAAAGCTAGACTTGAGCTAGACATGACTCAGGCTAAAGTTGCCGAGGCTGCTAATTTACACACTAACTACTACGCACGAGCTGAAAGAGGAGAAGAAACTCTCTCCATGAAAACTTTAAAAATAATTTGCAAGATATTAAAAGTAAAATCTTCGGAAATATTAGATTTTTAACCTATTTTTCTTTTAAAGGTTCATCTAACTTTATCACTTCAACGACACCTCCCAGTTCGTCTTCATTCATCTTGTGCGCCATCATGTGAGCCAAGACGTTATAGTCTTCAAGTAGAGCAATGGCATCTTTTTTAGTGGCTTCCTTTTCACCTTTTTCATACTTAAGATAGCGCAATGCGCTATCAATTTCTTTTTCGGTTATTTCAAACCTGGTGTATTTCTTGGTCATAATAATCCTATTCTACTTGATAATGTCAATTAAATAAACCTATCCATCTTTAAAAACTCAAACATCTCCTTGGCAGCTTCTTTATCATCAATGCGTCTCATTATCTCATGACTTTTAATATGAGAGAGAATATTAAGACTTCCTTCCCATAGAATCTCTCTATCAATAATAGCTAGTTTTCGGTGGTGATTGCCAAGACAAATCAGAACTTGTACTCCAATTTTTTCAAAATGCCTTATTTCTCGCTCTGATTGACCAACATAAGGTAGTTGGTGCTCCTTAGGATCTCTAGTTACTACATAAATCTTTACTCCACGATCTACTAACTTTTTAAATATTGGAGCTAACTTATTCATTCTCTTAGTAGTAATAAATGGACTTTCAATCACGACTTCGCTCTTAGAGCGAAGTAAATCTCGCCCGAATTTATTATAAAAAGTCTTTTCGTCATACAAAGTAGAGTTGATCATGACTTTTCTTCCTCTATAATATCAACACTACTAACTTTGCCGTTATAATAAGTAAAACCAAGAGCCTTTAACTTCTCGTATGTCTCGATGACATTCTTGAAAAGGTGTTCCACCTGAGGGACAATGGGCTCACAAAAAGTAAGCGACTATCTTCTAAAAATAAAACTCATGAACAAAAAACCATACACCCTCAAAACAATCAAAGGCATTAAAACAGTAATCTATCCAATCAAAGGAGTAGAAACTGTTAGAGTTGAACTTGTTTTTAAAACAGGCTCTTTTTATGAAACTGGTAAAAAATGGGGAGGTCTTCATTTCCTAGAACACCTAATAAATGACGGTACTAAAGATTTTCCGACAAGAATGGAGCTTGGAAAATTTAAAGAAAAACACGGATTAATTTCTAATGCATATACTGGTGGCAAAGAGTTTGGTTTTCTTACTAAAGGACCTCATTACTCTCTTGAAGCAGCCCTCAAACTTATTAATCAATTAGCCTTTTCCCCCTTAATCAAACAGTCTGATTTTGCTCGTGAATTAAATATTATTGAAAATGAACACAAATCCAAATGGGATAATAAATACGCTCGTTTTTACAAACTAATTGACGAACAACATTTTGGGAAAAATCACTTGTATATCCGTGACGGCATGGGGCAAGTTGAATACATTAAAACTTTAAGTAGAAAGGATGTTGTAAAACTTCACCAAGATAACCTACTTGCTTCTAATGCCAACTTGGTTGTAGTTGGTAAGGTGGATCCGAAAAAAGTCGAGGATTTGGTAAATAAAATTTTTAATCCTCCTCAAAAACAGATTAAAAAGTTGATAGTACCCCCTATTAAGCCAGGCAAAAAAAGTCTGATTCATTATGAAGATATAAAACAGGAGGAAATGTTTGTCTATTGGCCTCTTCCAGGTCGTGAAAAACTATCTATTAGTGATCGTGTAGGTATTGGAATTTTTAATTACATCCTTGGCGGTGGAGGTATTAACTCTATTCTTTTTAAGGAGATTAGACAAAAACATGGTTTAGCTTACAAAATATATTCTAAAATTGGTTTTTCTGATAAGGCAGGTCAGTTGGGTGTTTGGACCAATATTAAACCGGAAAATCATGATCAAGTGCTTAAGTTAATTCGTAAATCGGTTTATAATTTTGTTAATCAACCGGTTGACAAGAAACGTTTTAAAAAAGCATATGTTTTTATGAACAGTCAAGGTTACATGAGTTATGACTCAGTTAATGGAATTACTGGTTCTTTAATTGTACAAATGCTTAATGAAAAAGAAATCCGACTACCTAAAGACTATGCTGAGATTGCTAATAAAGTAGACCCCGAGTCAATCAGAAAACTGATGCAAAAATACATCAATCCAGAGAACGAGTTTTTAGCTGTTATGAAAAGTAAAGATTCTGATTAAAATCAATTAGATTTTTCCCCTATCTCAAAATCATCTAGTTCATCCCCTTCTTTAAACACAAAACCCCCTTTAATTTCTTTACCCTCTAGCACCAACGGCATCCATTTTTCATCCCCAGACCACATTGAGGTATAAGGAATATTATCTGTCTTAAACCATTCTGGTTTCATCTCCTCTGTCTCTACTGGTTCCCCTTCCCATTTATCTACCAAAAACACATGGACTTGTTGGTTAATCTCTGGTTGAGGAGGGAAATAGAAATTTAAGGTGGCTACTTGATGATATGAAGTAGGAGTTACTTTAATCTCTTCTTGTGTCTCTCTTATAAGTGTCTCCTCTATGGTTTCCCCTTCCTCAGGTTTACCACCAACCCCGTTCCACCTTCCTACACCAAAACCTCTCTTTTTCATTGCTAATAAAACCTCACCGTCCTTAACTAGTAAACACAGAGTCACTTGTTTTAAGGGTTTGGTAAAAGTCTCACGACACTCAACAAGTTTCATATAGGTATATTACTATTTTTCCAACTTAACTCCATCCTCAACTTTCATGTTGCCAATCTTAGTTCTTCGCAACTGCACCACAGTAGCTCCCACTTCCAATTTCTTCCCCAGATCATGCACCAAGGAACGAATGTATGTTCCAGATGAACACTCAATCTTCAAAATAAACTCTCCCGACTCTTTATTAAACTCCACCAGTTCAATTAAATGAATCGTAACTTGTCTCTTAGGCAATTTCTTAAGGTCAATCTTGTCTTTCCTAGCCAGTTCATATAATTTCTTTCCCTTAACCTTAACTGCTGAGTACGCCGGCACTGTCTGAGTAATCTTCCCTCTAAAAGATTGAAGTGCCCCTTCTATCTCCTCATAACTTACTTTCTCCACCTCTACCCTATCATCTTCTCTGACCACTTCACCATCAATGTCATACGAGTCTGTAGTTATTCCCAATCTACCAGTAACTAAGTACTGCTTGTCTTGTTTAAGAAACTTAGACTGTTGCTTAGTAAACTCACGACTGATTAAGATAATAAGCAGACCGGTAGCTAAAGGATCAAGAGTACCAGCATGACCAATTTTTTTAACACCAGTAGCTTTTCTAATTTGGTCAACTACATCATGACTGGTAATACCTGAAGGCTTATCAACTAAAACAACACCGGAAGAAGGAAATATCGAGTTACTCAATGATTTGACTAATTTCATCTAATACCATTTTTCTGATTTTAGAAGGAATGATTTCATCAAGCTTCTCTGGTTGAGCTAAGTCTTCTCTCAAAGTCTTGAGGGTAACAATGTTCTGATCAACCAAGAATTTCTTCTGATCATCGTCCAAGGTAGCCAAACAAGTAACTGGGTGAAGACGAGCATCAAGAATCATTTGACGTAAGTTAGACTTACCTGGATATCCCCAAGTAGTAATCTTTAAACCGACACAGTTGGCGTACTTGATGGCATCACGACTGGCTTTGGTGTTGGTGATTAACCAAGACTGAAGAATCTCGTCTTTGTTTTTAGGATAGTTGGTGGCAATGTCCGAGAAACGAGCATGGGTGTACAAAGCGACCTGAACATCAGCTTTGTATCCGGGTTGATTGTGAAACTTACACTCAACAAAGTAATGATATTTATCCTTGGTTAGGTCAACATCAATTTCGTGATCAATACACTTACCTGAGTACATCTGGCTGACTTTGGCTTGATATCCTAAGGTTCTAAAGATCTCGGCTACAAATGTCTCAAAAGGATAACCAGTAGGACCAAGTTGGAATATGGCCCGACGGAGAGAGTAGTTGGAGTAGTGTTTAGGAGATGAGTTTTTCTTGAGATACTCAGTAACTAGTTGACTAACCTCTTGAGTTTTAATGTTGTCTTTTAACTGTTCCTTAACATGTCTTAAGGCAGAAACGGATATATCCTCAGGAACACCAACTCGTTTTAGAGATTGAAGAACTTTTTTTTCACTGAAAGGTTCTGTTTTACCAGAGGCTTTGATGACCTGCATATAAGTTAATTGTAGCTCAAAAGAGAAGCAGAGAGGGTAAAATGAGAGAGATGATAGAAATAGGAGGAATAAAACTACATCTCTACGGTCTATTCATCGGTCTAGGAATCTGGGCCGCCAGTGAAGCCGGTTTCAGATTAAGCAAGAAAAGAAAGATTAAAGAAAAGACTTTTAACCAGTTACTCATCTGGGTGGTGATAAACGGCGTTTTGGGAACTAGACTTTATCACGTAATCGAGTACTGGGATTACTACCAACAAAATCTATCAGCCATTCCAAAAATCTGGGAAGGTGGCTTGGGTATCTGGGGAGGATTTATTACCGGAGTACTAACCATCCTGATTTTCCATCAAATTAAAAAGAAAAAAGAAAAAACTAAATTAACAGACTTACTAGACATGGTAACAATCGGTGTACCCCTAGGTCAGGCGATTGGCAGGTGGGGAAACTTTTTTAACAAAGAGTTGTACGGTAAAGTAACTAGTCTACCTTGGGGATGGTATATAGAAGAGACAGGAAAGAAACACCATCCTTTGTTTCTCTATGAATCAATTTTAAATCTCGCTCTCTTTTTAATCCTGTGGCAAACGTCTAAAAAGAAAAAAACCAAGAGCGGAGAAATAACAGCCATGTACTTAATGGGTTATGGAGTAATTAGATTCTGTCTAGAGTGGTTGAGACCAGAAGAGATATGGTGGAAAGTACAAGGAGTACCTGTGGCAGCAATTCTAGGTCTGATTTCCTTCTCCCTAGGTCTAATTTTCTATCTAAAAAACCGAAACTTGAATTGAGGCTGTATAATATACATAACTTCGTATTCAACTACTGTACATTCAAAGAGAGGTAGTCATGGGAATTAAAAATGGTATTAATTCGGACAAAAGAACTCTTGGAAATGGAGGGGGAATATCTCATCCTCATAATGAAAAAATTCCCCGCAGCGAAAAGAAAAAAGAATACAAAAAGAAACGTCCAGGAAAACCATGCAGAAAATGAAACACCTCACCGCCTAGGGCAACCCCAAAAAACCGGGTTGCCCTTTTTAATGCAACTAAAACATTATTTACTTTTTCTTTGAAACTGATTTTTTACCTAAAGAACCAAAAACAATCTTAACCACATCATCAACTTCAGAAACAAAGTGGAACTTTAGATCTTTCTTAACCTTTTCAGGAATATCCCTTAAGTTTTTTTTGTTACCCTGAGGAAGAATAATCTGCTTAATACCAGCACGGTGAGCAGCGATGACTTTTTCTTTAACTCCACCAATCTCTAAAGCTCTACCGGTCAAGGTAACTTCCCCAGTCATGGCCAAGTCTTTTTTAACAGGACAGTCACAGAAAGCAGAGATTAAAGCAGTGGTAATAGCCAAACCAGCAGAAGGGCCATCTTTAGGAACTGCGCCTTCAGGAACATGGATGTGAACATCGGAAGAGGCAATTAATTTCTTGTCGATACCTAGTTGGTCACAGTGAGAACGAACAAAAGAATGAGCGGCCTGAGCTGACTCCTTCATAACATCACCTAGCTGACCGGTTAACTGAATCTTGCCTTTACCTGGCATGAGGGCTACTTCAATAAAGAGAATGTCTCCACCAGATTGGGTGTAAGCCAGACCGGTAACAATACCAACCTGATCATCTTTAACGGCTAGGGTAGGAGAGAACATTTCAGGACCAAGAAATTCATTAATTTTCTTTTTATCTAGATCAATTGTTTTAAATTTAGTCTTGTCGACTTTTTGACGAGCAACCTTTCTTAGGAGAGAAGCAATCTGTCTTTCCAGATTACGAACACCAGCTTCACGAGTGTAGTAACTGATTAAGTAACGTAGAGAAAGAGAAGAAAGTTTAGCGTCGGAAGAAACTAAACCATGATTGTTAACTTGTTTAGGAACTAAGTACTTCTTAGCAATATGATATTTCTCGTCTTCGGTGTAACCAGTGAACTGAATAATCTCGAGACGGTCTCTTAGAGCTGGAGGGACGGTATCAAGAACATTAGCGGTGGTAATGAAAAGGACTTGAGAAAGATCAAAAGGCATATCAATATAGTGGTCACGGAAAGTAGAGTTCTGTTCTGGATCAAGAACCTCAAGTAAGGCAGAAGTAGGATCACCACGGAAGTCCTTACCAATCTTGTCGACCTCATCGAGCATGAAAACAGGATTTTTAGAACCAGACTCTTTAATTGATTGAATGATGCGACCGGGCATGGCACCAACATAGGTACGACGGTGACCTCTAATCTCGGCTTCATCACGAACACCACCTAAAGCCATCTTGGCAAACTTACGATCTAGAGCGTCAGCAATGGATTTACCGACAGAGGTTTTACCTACACCGGGAGGGCCAACAAAACAGAGAATGGTGGGTAAACTGGAAGGATCCTGTTTTTTCTTACCAGTCTTAACAGGTTTCTTTTGTGATTTAAGTTTAAGAACAGCAATGTACTCAAGAATTCTTTGTTTAACTTTTTCTAGACCATAGTGATCACGATCAAGAATCTTCTCGGCTTTTTTCAAAGTAAAATTACCATTCTTAACATCATTCCAGGGTAACTCAACGACTGTCTCTATCCAGGTACGGATGTAGCCTGCTTCAGGAGAGTGGATGGACATCTTGGCCAGACGATTTAGTTCCTTAAGAGATTTTTTGTTAACATCTTCGGGAAGATTGGCTTTTTTGATCTGGCGACGAAGTCCGGCGATATCATCGTCGTCCCCTTCTCCCAGCTCACGTTGAATGGTGCGCATCCTTTCACGGAGAACTGTTTCACGCATACTCTTGTCAAACTTTTTCTGAGTCTTGCTAGCAATCTTTTGTTCTAACTGAAGCACCTTGATCTCGTCAGAAAGATGGGAAATGATGTCCATTAGCCTTTTATCAAGATTGCTTTCTTCTATGATGGCCTGTTTTTGAGCGTTCTTAATGTTAAGAACAGAAGCGATTTGATAGGAAATTTCGATAGGGCTAGAAAGACTAACTATCTTCATAAAAGCATTAGGGTCAACGTTGACCTTGCCCAGATTAACAGCCTTTTTCATTAAGTTAATGGCATGGTTGTTTAAAGCGATTAATTCTTTACTCTCGACATAGTGATCAAGAATCTCAGAAACTGAAGCGGAGTAACCACCAGAACTCTTGGTAACCTTGTTAATCTTTACCCTACCTAGACCGCGAACTAAAGCATGGAGTTCATCATTAACAGGAAGTATTTTTATGATCTTACACATAGTACCAACTGTGTACAAGTCGGAGGCAAGAGGAGTCTCGGTTTTTCTTTTCTTTTGAGAAACAAAACAAATGGTCTGATTATTATCCAGAGCTTTCTTGATACTGGTGATGGAGTGAGTGCGTCCAAAAGCCAAGATTACCTCAGTACGGGGGTAGATAACGCCTTCTCTAAGAGTAATTAAGGGCACAATTTTGGAAGCGCCGGTTTTGATCTTTGATGCTGAACTTGAACCTAACATGGAGATATTTTAGCAGATACTAGCCTCGTTTGCTAATTCAAAAAGAAACGATAACCTAGAAGCAAAGTAGCGAGAATAACTAAGAAAAGAATGATAACGAAAAAAGAGAAAGAGAATTTGGACCTAGCCATTATTGAGTAAGGGTTAATTGATACTCATCAGTCCAGTAATGGGAACCGCCTACTTTGGCGTAAGCACGGAAGAAAATAGTAGTGGGCAGGTCCTTAACTAAAGGAAAAATACGAGCGGAGAAAGTGTCAGGAAGAGTGAACTCACCTTGAGTGTAGTCAGATATGTGATTGGCGTAAGCAACGGCTTGAGGAGAGTCTTTAACTGTCAAAGCACTGGGTGAAGACTCGGCGGCATAGTAGATAGTAGTAAAAGGAGTGATCATACCGGCAGGAGCAGACACAGACCATTCAATACTGGAGGGTTGAGACAGAGAGACAGTTTTGGGATATGAGTCAAGAGTAATGGAAACTTCTCCGGGACGATACTCGGCCAGACCTTTTTGAGCCTGATTGTAGTTATATAAAATGAAGGCAGAAAAAATAACTAGGAGTAAGAATAAGATGGAAAAGCGAAAAAAGAGTTTTTTAAGCATTTTTGGTATCTAAGTTGATGGTAACAGGTCCGTCTAGTTTTAAGTCCAGTTTCATCATTTCCCCAAAAAAACCGATCTCTACCTTGATACCCTTTTCTCTCAAGGCTTCAGCCAAGGAGAGATATAGTTTTTCAGCCATCTCTGGTTTAGCGGCGTTTATGAAACTGGGTCGATTACCTTTTTTGGTATTAGCCATAAGGGTGAACTGAGAGATTAAAAGTATTTCCCCTTTGACCTGCTCAATGTTTAGGTTCATCTTGCCATCATCATCATAGAAAACACGTAAGCTTGAGATCTTGTGGGCTAATTTCTGAACATCTTCCTGTCCATCATCATGACCAACACCAAGAAGAATACAAAAACCATGATTAACCAAGTTGGTCTGATCTTTAAAAGAAACTGAACCTTGAGAGATGTGTTGAACTAAAGCAATCATGATTGAAGTAATTTAACCATATACTCACCTTCTAAACGGTAACCAAGCTGACGATAGTAGTCTCGAGTACCAATGGCGGAGATAACGGCTAGATGAGGGTAACCCTCTTTCAAGGCAATCTCCTCGGCCTTGGACATCAACTGTCTACCCATACCCTGATGCTGGGTTTTACCTTCTTGTCTCTGGGATAAAGCCAGGGATTTACCATAGGTATGAACTTCACGAACTATGGCACAATCTTTAAGTTCAGGGAAAAGGGGATTGTCTTTTTCTGGCAAACGAAGACGAAGAATAGAGTAGAGATATTTATCTGTTTCCCAGGTTAAGAAAATTTCCTTGCCACCAAGGGTGGGATAAGAACGACGCTTGAATGAAGGAAGTTCTTTCTCAATTAAGTTCTTAACTTCCCGACAACGAATACACTGACAAAAAAATCCTTCGGCCTGAAGTTCTTTTTGAATAACCTGACGAAGGTTGGATTTTTCTGTGCCAGAAGAGACCCACTGTTTAGATATGTCACGAACTAGACGATCAATACGAGTCCAAGGAGGAGTAATCTTCTTGATTTCCTTGAGAACAAATTTTATATCCTTTTCAGAGTAAGTCTGATATTTTCCTTTCTCCCAAAGACGATGCAGGACAGTACCGGGAATAACTTGAGTGGGATATATTTTTAAGTAATCAGGTTTAAAACGCTTGTCTTGATACATAATCTTGGCCATGTCAATATCGTGCTGAGGAGTAGAACCAGGTAGATTGGGCATAAGGTGATAGCAGATTTTGAAACCAGCGTCACGTAGAAGTCGAGTGGCTTGAGCTACTTCCTTTAAACCATGTCCCCGATTAGCTTGTTTGAGAATCTTGTCATCAAAAGCCTGAACGCCCAACTGAATCTTGGTAACACCCAGAGAACGCATGAGAATAATTTCCTTTGGAGTGATTAGATCAGGACGAGTCTCGATACTGATGGCAACAACACGATTATCGGCAGTTTCATTTTTCTCCTGAGCTTGTTTTAAGTTTTTACTGGGTTGACCATTCAAGGTGTCAAACATGTCCTTAAAAAAGGAAGTTTTGTATTTTTTGGGATAGGAAGAGAAAGAACCACCAATAACAATCAACTCGACCTTGGTAGTGGGATGACCAGTCCTTTTCAGTTGTTGAAGACGTGACTTAATTTGTTTACTGGGATCGAAGTCATTCATCTTGGCCCTTTGGGCGGCGGGTTCATCAGAAAGATAACTCTTAGGCATACCTTCTTCTTGAGGACAGTAAATACAGTTACCAGGACAAGAGTACGGCTTGGTCATGACGGCCATAGGAGAAACACCAGAAAGAGTTCTTCCTCGGCGAGTACGAAAAATGTTTTCTAGTAGGGGAGTCGGTGAAAGTTTTTTTTGCTCGATTAATTTCTGATAAACAGAAAGTAGTTCAGAGTGTTTGGGTAAATGGCCGATATCTTTTGCCCAAGAACGTTTAAGCTTCTCCAGACTTAAGGGAGTAATTTTAGTAGAATCACGGTAGAGCAAATTAATTAATTTCATGCCTAAGAGAACAAAACAAGACTACGAGAGTATCGGTAAACATTTTAGCAAGACAGAGCGGTCTTTGTGGCCAGAGATGAAAAAGTACCTAAAAAAAGTAGAGAAAAATGAGAAAGTACTGGATGTTGGTTGTGGAGAAGGCAGACTCTTACAAGGAATTAAAACCCCCCACTATACAGGCATTGATTTCTCCCCTACCCTACTAGAGATTGCTAGAAAAAGATATCCAAAAAGAAAGTTTATTCTTAGAGATATCACCACCCAGAAAGGCTGGAAAGGTCTCAAAGAGTATCATAAGATTTTCTGTGTAGCAGTAATCCATCACCTAAGCACAAAAAAGGAGCAGGTATTTGTGATGAGACAGATTAAAAAGCATTTAGAAAAAGATGGTACGGCCTACATCTCCATCTGGAATTTGTGGCAAAGTAAATTCTGGGGAGAGCACTGCAGAAGTGTACTTAAAAAAATACAAATGAAAAACTGGAGAGTGGTAGAGATCCCCTTCCGACAGGGAGAAGAAAAAAGATTGTATTTAGCTTTAGGAAAAAGAAGATTAAAGAAACTGAGTAAAGAAGTCGACCTAACAGTAACTGAAGTAAAGAAAACTGGGAAAAATATCTGGTTAGTGGTAAAGAAGGATTAATTCCAAGTTAACGTCAATTTTTAGGTTTATTTGTATAACTGGCTATGGGTGCCAATAGAGTCGAAATAAACATGATTATTATCAATTTTTTGGTAAATAACTCTCCAATCACCGGTAATGTTAATGCTGTAATAACCTTTAAAAACACCTTTTAAGGAGTGGTTATGAAGTTGAGGATGATTAGGGCTAGAAAGAAAAAGAGTTAATCTTTTATAAAAAGCTGACTTTACAGTGGCAGGAATTTTTTTGAAGGATTTGTCAAACTTTCTGGAAGAACTAACTTTAAGCATTCGATTTAATCAGATAAAGATTTAAAATGAGAAATTGCTTCTTCAGGAGTGTCAAAAGTAGAAAATCTACCAGCTTTCCTGTCAGCTTCAGATTCTTTTAAAGCCTGAATTAAATACTCGCTAGGTTCCTCACTGAGATCAAAGGCGATTTTTCTGTTACGAACAAGGTCTTTAAGCTGAGCCCTAATAATGGAACTCAGATCAAAACCAAGCTCTTTAGCTATAAGTTGGGCTTCTGCTTTAAGTTTAGGCTCAGTTTTGATGTTTATGGTTGCGGTATTCATGTTATGTTATGTATATAATGTATGTACATTGTATGTACATTGTGTATATTTGTCAAGAATCGACTGTTTATTTAAAGTACTTCTTTCCCTTTAGTTTTTCTGGCATAAAGTCTTTGTCCCCATATTTCTTATATCCCTGACCATAACCAATGAACTCGTTAAAACCAGTAGTAGCATTGCGTAGCTTAAGGGGAATGGGAAGATTACCATAACTCTTAATGTCTTTCTGAGCAGAACGAAGAGCGTCATAAGCACTGCGATCTTTTTTGGCATTAGCTAAGTAAGCAACACCATGAGCCAAGTTGATGGCACACTCGGGATAGCCAATTACTTGGCAAGCCTTAAAGATCTCATTAGCAACCACTAAAGCGGTTGGCTGAGCCAAACCAATGTCCTCACTGGCAAAGATGACCATGCGTCGAGCAATAAAGAGAGGATCCTCCCCTGCTTCCACCATACGAGCAAGATAGTAAACGGCGGCATCAGCGTTACTGGCCCGCATTGATTTAATAAAGGCGGAAATCGTGTTGAAGTGTTCCTCCCCTTTCTTGTCAAAACGAAGGTGTTGAGACTGAAGAGCATTTTTTAAAGAGGCGACTGTCAGCTTACGATACAGACCATAAGTAGACTCAATGATGGAGATAGCCTGACGAGCATCACCATTGGCGAAAGAAATGAGCCATTCTCGAGCAGTAGTAGATAGTTTAATTTTCCCTAAAGTAGAAACGGCCCGATCAATGATGGAAGAAATTTCTTTCTCTGATAGTTCCTTGAGAATGAAGACACGACAACGAGACAGCAGAGGAGAGATAATCTCGAAACTAGGATTCTCTGTAGTGGCTCCAATCAAAGTAAGAATACCCTTTTCAACAGAAGGAAGAAGAAAATCTTGCTGAGCTTTGTTAAAACGATGGATCTCGTCTAAAAATAAGATGGTGGGCCGAGATGATTCTTTGGCTTGCTCAATCACTTTCCTAACATCGGCTTTACCAGCAGAAACAGCCGAAAGTTCAACATAGTCTGCTTTTAAACTCTGTGCATAGAGACGAGCTAGAGTAGTCTTACCTACTCCAGGTGGTCCCCAGAAAATGATAGAGAAGAGTAAACCCTTTTTCATGGCAACTCGTAAAGGTTTGTCCTTGCCTACTAAATGTGGTTGACCAACAAAGGAAGATAGGGAATCGGGGCGAATCTGGTTTGCTAGTGGTTCTGAGTTCATATCTTCGGTATTTTTTAGGGTTATACAACCATATTAAAGATAAGCATAAAAAGAGTCAAGAAGAAGAATCAAAACTCAAATTAAGGTAAAATACAAGCACATTGCCAGATCGTCTAATGGTAGGACAGTGGGTTCTGATCCCACCGATCTAGGTTCAAATCCTAGTCTGGCAACTAATAAGTAGGTAAGTATTATGAATTTGAGTGAAAAAATAATTGAAAGGTTCTATAAATCAAAATGACAGAGACTAAACTTAACAAAATAAAAAATCTTGTTAATGATAGAGTTAGGAATATTAATGATCTTCAACATGCTTGGATGCATCTTGATAGAGTCGCAAACAATGCTCAAAAGATTGTTAAAATGCTTAAAGTAGAGGGTAAGATAGATCTTAATATCCTTCTAGCAGCTTGTTACCTTCACGACATAAATCATACATTTTACTCTGCCGGTTTATTCAACTATTTTTTAGAAAAGAAAAGACTGAAAAAAGTATTACCAAAACTCCTTACTCAACTAGATGTTGATAAGGATGAGAAAGTTATTATAGAAAAGGCAATTTATTCCAGTCCATTTTCGTTTCCATTCAAGATGTTAAATAGAAACGAGGATTTGTATACAAAAATTTTGCAAGATGCAGACACTTTAGATTTCTTCTCTAAAGAGAGGGAGAGAGATTTCAGCAAATCCAAGAAAAACGTTTTGTTTTATTCATTATTAGGATTGTTTTCTGGCTCTGTCCTTAATTATGGTCGAAAAAATATTGAAAATTATTTAAACTTTCCTGGGATATCAAAAGAATCATATGTACAAAAAAGTTAAGTGTAGGGGTACCATGTTTTTATGTAGAGTATAGGGAAAAGAACAAAAAAGTAATTTTTTTTGCTGTTTCATTTGTCTCATTCAGCCTTAAAAGTAAAATATTAAAATTGGTTTAAAGCTTTCTTTGTAATAATGCCAACCAAATCTTTAAAACCTTCGGGATTTATTTTATAAGTAATTGATAGTGCACCGGTAAAAATAATGACTGCCAGCCACTTGGTATATTTGCCACGGGTGCGGACAAACAAAATAATTGAAAGAATAGCTATTATTGCTGGGAATATTGTTTTCAAATCTCCAAAAGCTACATAGTAACCGGCTATATACCCACCTTCAGTTCCTAAAAATTCAGCCAGATTAAAATTAATCTTAAAAATTACCAGGACGAATTCTAAGATAATGACGATTAGCATAACCCAGGAAGCCCATTTAGTAGATTTCCCTTCTGTCCTGTAAACTTGATAGATTACTGCTGGCAATAAAAAGCCCAGAATATAAAAGACGTTTTTCTGCCAAAATCCCAAAAGAATACCAATAACAAGGAGGATTGAAAGGGCAATGCATATTGTTGTTGCGTGTTTTGTTGGTTTTGCCATAAACTTTGTTTAATCTATTATATTATTTATTTTTTTGTTAAGTCAATCTCTAAATATTTAAAAACTTTCTAATAGTGCAAGTTTTATGTCCGGAGTTATCAATGCGCCTTTTCCTAAAAGGTCAAATAATGAAAGCTATTTGGTCCTCTGATACTCTTCCCACCTCTTATTCACTTCTCCATACTCTAACTTGAAACCATAAACCTGTTTGAACAATTTATTAAATTCTTTCTTGTCCGGTTTTTTCTCCTTCATCAACTTGAGCAGTTCTATTAATTTCTCTTTACCAAATTTGTTCACTAGTACTTCAACAAAGAAACCTGCCTCACCATATACGGAAGAACCACTGTGATCATAGTAATCGAGAAAGGTAGAAAGTTTTTCTGGTATCTCTTTACGATGTTTTAATTGACCAGAAACATAGACACAAACTCCTTCATTTAACCAGACAGGTTTGTTGGTATTAGCAATAGATCTAATAAATAAATGAGCAAGCTCGTGTTTAATTAAGCAACGGTATTTTTCCGGAGTGTAGTGTCGATGACTACTTTCTTTACCAAATTTTTCATAATCTAAAACAAAAATATCGTTACCGATGTAGAAACCGATTATCCAACCTTCTGTCTTGGCTCCTTGAAGAATATCAATACTATGACGGTCTTCAATTAAAATTAATCCCGGTTTATTTTCTTTCCAGTCGAGATTGAAGAATTGGCACAATTTTTGATGAGACTGCTCGAGGTGTTCTTTTAGTGGGCCTTTTAAAATTCGATGAATTTTGGCTCCTTTCTTTCTATATCGAGAGATTATTCGTTGTGAATAATTACGATGGTCTTCTTCTAGTTCCTGTTTAATTTCTTCCCAATCATCAACCTCAGCTTTAATGATGTAATCCAGACCAACTTGACCATCGGGCCGAGTAAGATCAAATTGTTGCCATTTCTTCTCTTCGGGTAAATAAACCTTTATCCAAGTATGATCAATGCTTTTATCTGTTTCTCCATGAATTTTTTTAACTTGATAACCAAGATGACGAAGCATGGCTGTGGCCACGTTAGTAAGGGCACCACAACTCTTTATCTTTTGCCGATAAGATTCTTCAGCTGAGGTAAGACGGGAGTCTAAGATACTTTTAGCACGACGGCCACCTTCTTTTGTGTAGTCGCGATAGAAAGAACCAATAGATAAAACCAACTCTCGTGTATTTTTAGATTTTTTCTTTAATTTACTAGCCTCATCTTCCATAACCCATTTATACACTATCCTCAAATCTTTTCCTTTTTACATCCTACCCCCGATTGAATATAATCAAGGCAAGCTAAACTCTTAAACATGACTGAAGAAAAAGATAAAAAACTAGATTTTAAAACCTACGAAAAAAAATGGGAAGACCGTTGGGAAAAAGACGGCATCTATGCCACCCCTAAAGGAGTAAACAAAAAAAACAAGTTCTATGTTCTCCCCCAACTACCATACCCTTCTGGTTCTGGTCTACACGTTGGCCATTCCGAGGTGTACACCGCCTGTGATATCTACTCCCGATTTAAGAGAATGAAGGGGAAGAAAGTTCTGCAAGTAATTGGTTGGGACTCTTTTGGTCTACCAGCGGAGAACTACGCCATCAAGACTAATATTCACCCCAAGATCACCACTAACAAATCAATTGAGAACTTTAAGTATCAGATAAGAAGGATGGGGGTGTCTCTTGACTGGAGCAAATCAGTCGGTTCTCACGAACCCTCCTACTATAAATGGACCCAGTGGTTCTTCTTGTTAATGTTAGAAAGAGGTTTGGCGTATAAAAAGAAACAACGAGTTAACTGGTGTGATTCCTGTAAGACGGTTTTGGCTAATGAACAAGTGATTGATGGTATCTGTGAAAGATGTCATACAGCTGTCAAACAAAAAATGATGGATCAGTGGTTCCTAAAGATTACTGATTATGCTGACAGACTTATTGACGATCTGGACAAAGTCGACTGGCCAAAAGAAAGTGTTCAACGACAAAGAGAGTGGATAGGTAGAAGTCACGGAGCAATGATGGATTTTGAGATTAAGGGCAGAAAGAAAAAGTTGAGGGTCTTTACTACTAGACCCGACACCATTTATGGAGCCACCTTCATGGTAATTGCTCCCGAACATGAGTTGATTGAGGAAATGAAAGACAAGATTGAAAATTATGATGAAGTAGAAAAGTATGTAAAAGAAGCCAGTCTAAAAACTGAGCTAGAAAGACAACAGCAAGAGAAAAATAAGACGGGGGTAGAGTCAAAAGGAGTCAAGGCCATTAACCCAGTCAATGGAGAAGAGATGCCAATCTTCATAGCTGATTATGTACTGATCTCTTACGGCACTGGTTCAATCATGGCAGTACCAGCTCACGACGAAAGAGATTTTGCTTTTGCTAAGAAACATAAACTGGAAGTGAAACAAGTGATTGAAAGTAAAGAAAAAGATGGTGTTTATGAAGGAGATGGCAAGCTGATTA
>Ga0222658_1000134_pt1 | contig 46230 bp, 46 predicted proteins | sample AntAcemetagen476_FD_179830 | JGI IMG/M metagenome (GOLD analysis project Ga0222658, IMG submission 179830) | Saline water microbial communities from Ace Lake, Antarctica - #476 | ecosystem: Environmental > Aquatic > Non-marine Saline and Alkaline > Saline | place: Antarctica: Ace Lake... | reverse complement strand
GTTTTGCCACTCAACACGACCGCTCTTGAAATAACGAATGATGTAGTCGGGCCACCAACGAGAGTGTTTAATCCATTGAGAGAAAATAATGTTTTGACGAGGAATGCGGACAAAATCGGCTTGATCCTTCTCAGCTATCTCCATTAACTTAACCGCTAAAGGACGAGGAACTCTTTCATCAGCATCAACGATTAATATCCAGTCTCCGGTGGCTTTACTGATAGCAAAATTACGAGCTGGTTCAACATAATCAATTTTTTCGTAGTTAAAAACTTTGTCGGTATATTTCTTAGCAATCTTCTTTGTTTTGTCTTGAGATTCCATATCGACAACAACAATTTCGTCAACAAAATTAAGAGACTTTAAACAAGCATCTATGTTTTTTTCTTCGTTATAAGTGTTAACAACAGCAGAAATCTTTGGTCTACTCATGACAAGTTACTTTATATACACTTACCTCGCCCGAGTCAAAGATTGATTCAAGACAGGTAGTCTGTGGATTAATGTTTAGGGACGAATTAGGAGTTTCATAGACATAGCCAATGTTGTTTTCAAGCAAGAAGGTCTCTACCCAGCTAGTATCCAAGGTAGAGTAAAGACGCTGGATGTCTTTGGCTCGTTGAGAGTAGTCAAAACCGGTAATGTCCAAGTTAATGGTGTCGGATAAGAACTCTGGTTGACCAGAAAAGGCAGAAACATAGGCGGTTGAGGTGTAAGCATATAGGGGTTTAGGTGAAGGAAGACGACGAGACTGAGAAAGAGAGTATAAAGGAGAAATGACTATCCCCTCTTGTTGTTGAGAGAGAGTCTCTAAGGCACGGAGTTCGGTAAAGCTGACCTTGGAAGCAGGTAAAGGGGTGATGTAGTCACGAAGAGTACCAATAGTAGTGGGTAAGGTAAAGAGAAGAATCCAGATGAGATAGATGACAGAATGAAAATTACCCTTTTTGGACATTTTGTCAGAGACGTGTTTAGCGGTAAAGATACCGAGAAAGAAAAGAGAGTAGTAAAAAAACTGAATAGTGTTCCAAGGATTAACAGACTGGATGAAGACAAGGGGAATAAAGATACCGGCTAAGATAATAATCTTGACTAATTTTTGAGAAGAAAACTGAGTTGGTTGAAACATTTTCTTTAAACCCAAAAGTCGGACACCAAGATTACCAATCAAGAAAACAAACAGAGCAAAGAAGTTGATCAAGAAAAGCCTAGCCACTCTCCCCTGAGCTTCATAGACTTGCCAGGCCTCAACTAAACGTTGCCAGTTAAGACGATCTTGAGCGGCAAACATGCTACGAGTAAACCAGAAAGGAGCAAAGACAAAAGGAGAAGAAGATACTCCTAAAGTGGGCAGAGTGAGTAATAAACCGATTAATCCGACTCCCAGAAGAAGTTTGATCTGAAAAGTAAGTAGAAGGGCTAGGCAAAGGAGAAGGAAAGCGTAGACCTTGGCCTGAGCCAGTAAGCCACCGACAAGAATCATGAGGAAGAAGAGTTTTTTGTTGGGTTGAGACTGATACTTCTCGAAGAGATATAGAAAGGCCAGGAGTAGACAAAGGGACAGGGCAAAAGGAGGATTAAGAAAAAGAGAGACAGACTGGTTGGACCAAAACAGAGACTCGCCTGCAAAAGACTGACCTTTAAAAATGTAGAAAATAAAGCCGAGAGAACCGGTGAGGAAAGAAAATATTAAAGACAAGTTAATGGTTCTCCTGGAGTATTTCCAGAGATGAAGTAAACGAGTGAAGAAGTAAATAATACCCAGACCAATGATAAGAGGAAAAACACGAAATAAAAGATCAAGAACAGGAATACCTAGAAGACGGGAAAACAAAGCAGTGAGAAAATCAAAACCTAAATGATAGTTCTGAAGAAAGAAACCAGATATTTGAGGATGAGAAAGATTCAGAAGAGAGTCCTTGAGAGAAGAGATAAGAGAGAGATGAAAAATGGCGTCATGGCCATTAGGTCCCCAGAAACCAAGACCAAAGACGTCAACCAGACCAGAACGAAGAACCACCAAGAGAGAAGTAAAAAGAACAATGACTGCTAGTAACTTGGAGTAGGGTGGTTTATCTTTTTTTTTACACCCCAAAAGAAAAGCAACAAAACCAATCAAAAGAATGAGCTTGAAAAAACTGAGTAAGTTAGAAGTTAGACTGGTAATAAAAGGAAGTTGGGGTTGAAGTGTCCAGGTGGTCTGTTCTCCCCTAGTCTTTACCTTAATGTCTTTAGTCTCTAGTAAAGGAGCTTCTAGACCAGTGAATATAATTTTTTGGGGTTGAAGATAAATTGTTTTTTCTCCTTGAGTGATGATTAAATCCCAGTACTCTGATTCTGTCTCAGCTGAAACAATATCAATGTCCAGATCAAGAGCTTGATCAGGATACTTGAGTGAGTCGATTAAGGCAAAAGCTTCTGAGTGAATGGTGGTATCGATGTTGGCAACAGAGTAATACTCTTCTGCTTCATCGGGATTATAGAGACGGAAATCAATTAAGTGAGTACCTTTAGAATCAGCCTTTAGACCAAGACGGTAATAGGGATTTTGATACCAGTAGTAAGTATCACCTGCTTCATCAGTAAAGTTGTAAAAAGAGGCAACGCTGGTTTCAGGATGACGGGCTTTAAAAAGATCAGAGTAACGCTGAAGAGAGAAGAAACGGAAAGTGTATCTGTTTTGTTTGTCTCTGAGGGTTTCAAATAGATCGGTAATGTTTTGTTTGGCCTGAACTTGCTTGGCAAATGAAGACTCTCCCTTAAAGACAAGCTGATAGTTGTTGTCTAAACGAATATTAAGATGGGTCGATTCATTAAATTCTTTTTGAGTGTAGATAAATAGAAGGGAATCAAAGTATTTAAGAGAAAAAGCAGACTTAGCATCTATGTTCACACCCAAACTTTTAACGTCTTGTTTTGAATAAAGAGTATGTGGGTCCGGCTGAGACCAGTAAGAAATAGTCAGATCTATTTTTTCTTTACCAGACTGAGCTGGTAGAAGAGCGTTTTTAGGAGAAGGCAGATATGAAGAAAAAAGAGGACTTCCCCAACGAACTAGATTGGATGACTGGTAGCTATCCCCTTCCACCAAAACACCAACAACCGAGTAATGCTCCTGAAGGTACTGGAGAGAGACTGTGTCTAGTTGATCAGCTCCAACTGTGGTGGGGTAAAAACCAAAACGGGTAAAGAAGGCTTTCATGTAAGCGTCAATTAACTTGATTCTGTCTTCGGGAGAGTAGCCAGAGAGATATAAGTGGTTGGCAGAAGTAAAACTGCCGGAGTCAGAATAGGTAGCATTAGCTTGACGGGCCAGTTCAGGAGTGACTTCTAGTAAACCACCGAGTAACTGGGTAGAGTCTGTGGCCACCAGATCAGCAAAACGAGAAGAGATTCCTTCGTCTTCAATGGCATCAAGACGAAGCATCCAGGTAACAGGCATCGAAGAATCAAAAGCTTCCTCATAAGCAAACAAAGGCATGTCTAGAGGAGTTTGACCAACAATACTCCAGTTGTCCCAACCACGAACTGGAAAGGAAAAAGTAACAAAAGACTCTTTACGAAAAGCAGAAACAATAGTGGTGGAAAGGAGAAAAAGAATGGTGGCGAATAAGAGGGAGAGTTTTTTCATGCCTTAATTTTAAAGTAATTGAAAGTTTTTTTAACGAAGTCTTTTCCTTCAATAAGAAAGATGAAGGTAAGGTAAACAAGTCCACCAAGAACAATTGAGGAAATTAAACGATATACATTACTAACGTGAGAACTAACGAAGAAGAGAACAACACCTAAAGCTAGTGATGAGAGGATTGATGACTTAAGAGAAGAGAAAATATTGAAAACAATATGACGACGAGCTAATAGCAAGGTAACTATAGAAGAGGTAGCAATGATACCAGCGGCATAAGAGATACCTAGATAACCAAACTTAATAGCTAAGAATGGCATTGTGGCCCAGGTCAGGGTAGTCCACATAATCATTAACTTGAAAGTAACCTTTATTTTCCCAACAGCATTAAGAGCATTGGTCAAGCTAGTAGAAACACAAGCCCAAGCTGCGTTATAGAGATAGAAGTAGAAAGGAATTAAAGCAGGCAACCACTTGGTGTATTTGGGAATGATGTGAACCAAAGGATTGGCCAAGAAAGCCATACCGACCAAAAGAGGAAAAACGAAGATACCCAAGTACTTTAAGTTCATCTCTACAGCTCGAGTAAGTTTTTCTTTGTGAGACTGAAGACGGGAAAAGGCAGGAAAAGCCACTTTGGTAATGTTGTCCATAAAGATACGTAAAGGCATGTTGGCCCAACGGCTAGCCCAACCAATGTATCCCATACCAGTGGCACCAACAATACCACCCAAGAGAATAGTCATACCGTCGTCTTTAAGGACAGCTAAAAAGGTGTTGATTTGATAAGGTAGGCCAAATTTAAGCAGGTGCTTTAGAGAAGGAATGGAGATGGAGAAGCCGGGTTTCCAAGGAGAGATGATGTACATGAGAACTAGCCCAACAACACCTCGGGAAAGAACAGCCAGAGTAAAAGCAGTAATGCCATAACCTTGCCAAGCAAGATAGACCGCCACCAAGTTAAAAACAAGATTTTCAGCGATTTGAGGAATAATAAGTTTGTCGAACTTAAGATTTCTTTCTAGGAGAATAGAAGGAATGGTTTTGAGAGAAGAAAGAAAGAGAGAAACGCCCAGAGCCCAGAGAAGATAAACAGCTTGTCGATCCATGCCATAACTGCGTTGGATCAGAGGAGTAAAAGCAAAGAGAAGAATAAGAAGAAGGAGAACAAGAGCTTGTTGAATTGAAAAAGTAGTGGTCAAGTCTTGGCGAGTAATCTTGGTTTTCTTTTGAATTAAAGCGGCTGCTAGACCAATGTCGGAAAAATAAGTAAGGAAATTAACCACAGAGGAAACAATGAAGAAGACACCATAGATCTCTGGTTCCAAAAAAATGGTTAGAGCAAGGGTGGCCAGAAAGGTAATGATCTGAACAACTAGAGTACGAGAAGCAAGGGCAATGATCCCAGTAACAGAACGCTTACTAATCTGAGACAAATCAATCTCTGGTGTACCAGCATCAAGCTCAATGGGTTGATTTTCGCTCATGAGAGTAGTTGATTTTTAATAGGACTACCAAAGAAATGACAGTTAATATCTCAGCCAGTAAACGGACAATAGTACGATTTAACTCGACCTCGACTGAAGACTGACCTTGAGAGACGGCAACAGTAATACGACCAAGATCCTTGTCGGTTGTGTAGTCTGCTTTCTTACCATCAACCTTGACACTCATACCAGGAAAGCCATAAACAGGTAGCATCACCTGCGCATGATCAGTGGAGGTATTGGCTGTAAACTTAAGCCAGTCACTACCTTTTTGGAAGTCTAAAATTCCTCCATCACCTTCAACATAGTCGGGAATAGTAAAACCGGCTTCGCCCGGAGGACGAGGAGCAGTCTTGGGTAGATAGTCAAAAATGCCACCAGTGACTTGAAGCTCCCAAAGATTCCCGGAAAGTTTCTCTTGTTCAGTTATTAGAACTGGGTGCTCAATCTTGAAAAAAGGCATGTTCCAAGCGATAACGGCAATGATGCTAGTGACGGCAAATATTTTTTGCCACTTAGTGTCCTTAATAAAGATAAAGAAGGCACCGATAACAAAGGAGAAGATGAAAATGGGTAGAGCTAGTAATCTCCAAGGAAACTGAACCATATAGAGTAAAGGTATGTTCTGCCAGAACCAGATGGAACGAGAATGAATGAGGAAAAGACTAACTAAACTAACACCCAGAAGACCGACAATCATCAAGGATACTTGACGAATCTTTTTGTTTTTACTCTTAAAAAGTTTCCATAAGGAAACCGCGCCAACAATACCCGCCAAGATCCAGTGAAGATGCCCCAGAGGAAAGGCCATGCTGTCGTTGGGACCCCAGACAGAACCGCCATAGCCCCAGAAACGAGAGATAAACATTTGAGGAAGATCGGCGTAGTGAGCCATGTAATTAAAGTAACCAACCATCATTGACTCAACATGAACGGCTTTACTTTCTAGAACAACAGGAATGAAGAAGAAAGCTGACAAGCCAACAGCGAGCAGGCCAGAATAAATTAAAGGCTTAATTTTAAGCCAAGCTTTCTCTTGCCATAACCAGAAACCTGCCCAAATAACAGCGACTGGGGCGAAGATAAGGGTCATAGGGTTGTGTGACAACATCAAGGCGGTAATGGACAAAGCCAAGACGGAAAGATTCTTTTTAATATTCTTCTTTTCTTTAATGAGCCGGTGAATATATAAGAATATTAAAGGGAACCAGACTAGACCCCAGGCTTCGTTCATGGCCCCACGAACATAGACATCAAGTGAGTGATACGGGGCATAAACGTAAAAAACAGCCGCAACAATACCAGCCAGATCACCAAACATCTCCTTGACCAATAGATACATAAAGAAACCAGACAAAACAAAGGATAAGCCAAACATTATCTCAACCGAAGTAAAGAGATCAACACCTAGTAGGTGTAAAACTTCAGCGGGATAGTAGGGTAAAGGAGGATAGAAGTTGAACATGGGATATCCATAACCAAAACCTCCGTCAGGAATCCAACGACAAGGAAACTGACCATCTTGAACACACTTATCTAGTTCATAAAGACGGAAAATCTGTAAATCATCATGCATAGGAAAGTATCCGGAACGAAGTAGCCCAAAAAGAGCAGGGAGGAAGAGTAAAAATAAAAGAACGAATGTTCTTATTTTGTTGGTTTTAGCTTTAACCATAGCCACCTTATTGTATCGTATGACAGAAGGTAAATGATAGGTAGGATAGGTAAAAGATGTCGAGGGAATATTGCCTGAACAGAAAGGAAGAGAAAAGAGATAATCAGATAAAAGTAGAATGGTTTGGTTTTCCAATTACGAAAACTAAGAAAGGATAAACCAGTCAGAACAGGCCATCCTAGCCACCAGCCAGGTACGGGAATAACTCCCTCACCCCACCAAGTAGGCCACTGGTTAAGAAAGATGACCTTGAATATAGCTAAGGGAGGAGTTTGAGGACTGCCTGCCCACCAGTTGATTTGATAACGAGTAAAACGAGCAAAGGAAAGAATAGAAGGATGATAAAAGAAGTAACTTAGGTGTCCCAAACCAAAACCCAGACCAACTAGAGGAAAACTCAAAGCTAAACGAATAAAACGAGAGAAATCACCCTGAAGAAGAATCAGGAGGAAATAGGCACCGATAAGAGGAAAGGTAACCGGAAAAAACTTAGTAGCCATGGCTAAACCTAAGAACAGCCAGGATAAAATAAGTAAGAGGTTCTGCTTCTTTACCTTCTTCTCCTTGATAAAACGGGTAAAAAATAACAAAGAGGAAAGAATTAGAACAAGGAAATGAATATCGAGTAGAGTCAGACTAAGTTGCTCTATTAATAAAGGTTCAAAACTAAAAATTAAACCGAGTAAAGGAGTACCGGCAAGTAGAGAGATCAAGACTAGAACCAAGGCAAAACTGACAAACTGCAGAATGTAGGGATTACCCAGATACTTCCAAGAGAAACCAATTAAGTACTTACCCAAAGGCGGATGGCCTGGAGTAAGTTTTTCTAGATCATAGTTCTCCCCTACCAGAAAGTGGCCTTCAACTAAATAAAGATCACTGTCCGAAAGAGTACTTTTACCCTTATCTCCTCTAATATATGTGGAAGAAAAGTAGGCATCTTTAGCTACTTGAGGATCAAAAGACTGGGTGTATAGAGGTAGATTACTCCAAAAAAGAAAAAGTAAACGAAGAGATAGAAGAAAACAAAGTAGACGACGAAGAAACTTGGGAGTAATAAAACTCATATCTATGATTATATGATAAAAAAAAACCATGCGGGGTGGGGAGGTAAGCCACCCGGCATGGTATGTGTAAATCACGATTCTTTTGGAGACCTCCAAGAAACTTTTCCAGTTCGAGCTTTTTGGAATGCATTATATGCACGACGAACTGGAGATCTTTTCTTGAAGTTCATCAGGGCATTGTTTATTCCTCGGTTTGTCTGGTTAGCGGGCATGTTTATTTCCTGCTTGATTAAATCCATAAAAAGTTCTATTTCAACCCCATTTAGTGAAAACTTCTTGACTATTTCCCGAGCCAGTTTTTTCATCCGCTTTACTCTATCTTTACTCATAGTTACCCTCCTTAAGGGGTTATAGAAAATCGTAGATTGACTTGAGCTTCTTGATAATAATTCCGAGATAGATGTAAAAGATTAAACCTTTCACGTTTTCCCGGACAGAGTCTTTTCGAACCACGTCCCTGAGATTATTGATTCCCGTGATAATCATTTTGAAGGGTTTCATATAAGGAATCAGGTAGTGATCCATTTCTCTGTCTGTAAAGCCATAATCTTTGGCCAACACAGATAAAATTGCTCCGTGTATTTTAACTGGATCTTCCATTTTGCAGATTTTTTGGACAGCCCGATCATCTTTTAGACCTTTGAGTGAACACTCAGAGAAGACCACAGGCTTATTAAAAAGGAAAACTTTTAGTATTTGCTTGATATTGACGTTACTTTTTTTTGCCATGATTTTCTCCTTGTGAACTAGACTTCTGAATAGAATTTATTCCTGAATAGCCTCAAGATTATATCGCCAAAACAGGCCTCGTTTTGAGGTCAGATCATATTTTTGAATGTAAAAGAACCGTGATTTTGAATAGGATTATATTCTAACAAATTAGGAATAAAATATCAAGTCTATAGGATATTTTATTACCAACAAAATTACTAGGAAAATTTACTTAAACTGGTAAAGAAGTAGCTTTTCTTGAGTACCATCAGCTCGAATGGCCTTGGGGAACTCCATGACTAAATCAAGTTTTTCTTTTTCTGATTGGGGTAATTTGTCTCGTGACTGATTAACAACGAGGAATATAAGATGTTCTTTGGATGTGTTAACCAAGGACTCGGGCAAAATAAAAATAGGTTGACCAACACCAATGACGGTAATGTCTGAATGGCCTTGAGTGTAGATTTGTAAACCATCAGGTAAAGTGCCAAAAAATCCTTCGGTACCAACCACAATAGTATTCCCTTGTTCCTCTAAGTCGATAAGATAGTCAGCGATTTCTTTTTGTCCATAACCAGCAGTCCATTCTTCGAGATATCCATTACGCATACGGAAAGGTAATTTTTCAACTTTCTCAGGCTGAGTAACCAACCTAAAAGAGGAAACGAAACAAAAAACAAAGATAATGATGGGAATACTGATTAATTTTTGAATTCTTGTTCGACGCAGAAGAGCATTAAGACCCAGAGCAGAAACAATAATTAGAGGAGTGACAGCATAAAGAATGTATCGAGGAGTGTAGACTTTGGCGACAAAAGCCTGAGCAAATAAAGGTAGTAGAGAGATGATGACTAAAGGTAGGGTGTATTTGTTGTCCTTACGATTAAAGGCAAACAAGGCTGCTAAAAAGACTGGTGGAGTAAACAAGAACCAGGTCCAGGAAATGGTGGACTTAAAATTACCGATCAAAGGATTAAAAGGATGGGTGATGGCTTCGGATAAGGGAAAAATGTAGTCGAGGTTGCGGGAACCGACCATGTGGAAGTTGGTACCAAGACGAAGGACGTTGTAGAAAATCAGAGAGACAAAGATAGCCAGTAGCCAACCCCCAACTAACTTAAGCAATGATAAGTAGCGTTTTTTCTTGCCCTGATTCTTACGAGGTAGTTTGAAGAAGAATAAGGCCAAGATTGGCTGCCAGGCAATGAAGAAGATAGCGGGAGACTTGGTTAGTAAACCAGCACCAAGGATGGCACCTAGAATCATGGCTAAATCCCAACGAGGTTTCTTTACATAAAGATAACCAAGAATAAGGGTCCAGATACCAATGCCTGCTAACATTGAGTCCACCAAACTAAGACGATTGTAAAAAACAAAGAAAGGACAAAGAGCATAGAAAAAGGCAGAGATAACACTGACGGTTAAACTCTGAGTTATTAAAAGAGAAAGAATACTAATACCAAAGAATGTACCTAAACCAGAAATGACCGAGAGAACTCGACCGGCAATGAGAGGATCAGGGAAGTAAGAAAGAAGGGGCATTAGGATCCACATAAACAGGGGCTGTTTACCATCAGACATAGGTAGGAACCTGAGAGAAGGTTCAGCCTTCATCACCTGAGCCCAACGAACATAGATAGCTTCGTCAACAAAAACAGGGATCAAGTCTAACTTAAGTAAACGAAGATAGATAAAAAGACCAAGAGCTAAGAGTAGACCAAGGAAATATAAAAGAAGACTTTTCTTGGATTTACTTTTAAAAAACTTAATCATATTTTCCTTGCACATCATTGCGCTTAACAGCGAGAATTTGCTTGAGCATGTCGAGAGATTCATTGATGAAGTTCTTCGACTTAGTGGTAGAGACATCTTCATCCTGCCAGAAAACTTCGACCTCTTTTAATTTAGCTCCCTGCTTCTCGGCTAAGAATAAGAGTTCAACGTCAAAAGCAGACACAGTCCAGCCGGAACTTTTCTCAGCGTCTTTAAGAATAGATAGTCTAGGAAAAACCTTCTTAGCTAGCTTGGTCTCAAGAGATTTGAAACCACACTGGGTGTCAGAGACACCTCTAAGTAAGAATATTTGTCTAATAACACGAAAACCCCATGACATGAGTTGACGGTGCCAAGGAAAATTTTGCCTGGCTTTACCTCGAGAACCAAAGACAACACTGTAACCTTGATCGTAATGGGGTAAAAGCTTTTCAACTTCTTTTAAGGGGGTGGACTGATCCATGTCGGTAAAAAGAACTATCTCCCCTTTGGCCTTTTTAATACCACACCAGACAGCATAGGCTTTACCACCATGTTTGTTGGCTAGAACACGAAAACCATCATGTTTCTTGGCAAAATCTTGAACCATTTTTAAACTGCCATCAGTAGAAGCATCGTCAGAGATGATAACTTCCCAGGTATAGGAAACTTTTTTAAGATAGTCAGCCACTTGTTGTAAGACTCCAGCATTAATGTTTTCTTTTTCGTTGTAGTTGGGAATGATGATGGACAGTTTAGGTTTATTCATACTTTAGCCTGACTCTTTCTTCTACTAGTATACCGCCAAAACGCTCTAGTTTTTTAACCTCGCCAATACCAGCTTGGCGATCAAGCCATGCTTGAAGTCTTTCTGGATGGGGAGGGTCAACCTCACTGAGGGTGTAAAGGAGCTCAATCATTTCCCCTTCTGGATGATAACCATATTCCTTGTTTCCATACCAAAGGAAAAGGTAGTCATAAGAATGAGGAATAACCGGAGGAACATAGAAATCAGCATTAAAATCACGTCCATCAGCTTGCTCATAAATCCAATCAATGGCTTGGAGTTGGTTACCCATAGTGATGTGTTCGGGTCCGTCATAACCTGCAGCCAAAAAATTATCTATCAAAGTAAAGTTTGCAGAACCAAAGAGAATTAAGAATACCCAAGGAAAGACAAACAAGACAGGAAAAAAGAAAAGTTTACCAAGAATACCAGAAAGAAGAATAACGGCTAGGGGATAGATGCCAATGAGATAGTAACTATAAAAATTCCCTTCATTACCTTGGTAAAAAGAAAGAATTAGTAGGGGAATGAAAATTAAGTAATAAAGCACTTTAACTTTTGGTAATCGAAATTTTTTACTGGTTAAGTAAAGAACCACGGCCAAGACAAAGGCGGTAATGGTGGGCCAGTAGACTTGAGGAATGAGAACGAGAGAAAAACTATCAACAAAAAACTGCCAACGAGAGAGAATGTTTTCCCAGATAAAAGCAAAACTGGGCTCCCCTGGTGAAGCAAAGTGAGACAGGATGGCTTTGTACATGATGTGTTCATGACGAAAATCAAAAGCGACCTGAGGAATTAAAGTAGTGAGAAATACACCGATGGAGATAAGAAGAGTTTTTGTCTTGGGCCAGAACTGACGATTAAAGATAAGGAAGAGAAAAAGAGCAATGATAAAGAAGAACTCGGAAGCAATTTCTAGTTGAAGGTTAAGACCAAGCATTAAAGCCACTACCGGCCACCAGATATGTTCCTTCTTGCGCTTAATAATCTGAATTAGACCATAAAGCATTAAAGGAACCGTAGTAAGAATAGGGGAAGGGTTTGAAAGCCAACGAGAAAGAGAAACAAACTCATTAGAAAAACCAAGAATGAACACGGCTATTAAACCGGCTCGACGAGAAAATAATTCTCTGGCACACAGATAGAGAAAAATGAGACCAACAAAGTTAATTATTTGTAACCAGATAGCGGCCACGACTGGACTCCCCTGCCCTATTAAGTAAGCGGGTAAGAGAAGGTAGTAGAAGAAAGGTCCACGAAGAATTCCAGCTAAACCGGTGGTGGGACCAACCAAGACTGGCTTGGGAACATTAATCATGTCAAAGACGACTAAAGCATCTCTACCCTGATCATAGTAAAAACGAAGTAAGTCTTGAGTACGGTAAGTACGAAAAACAAAAGCCAATAAAATAACTAATGCCAATAAGAAGTAGTGAAGCAAGTGAGGAAAGGGAAATATTTTACGTTTTTTGCAAAGCATGACTAATGAAACTAATTAATCAGCATGAACTAGCTTGAAGACTTGAATGTAATCAATGTCCCAGTTATCAGCAGTGTCGGCTGGACCGAAGATGGCAATTTGCCAACCGGAGTTACCTTCTGGCTGACACTCCTCATCTTCACAAGCGACAAAGAGTTGATCACTAATACCATCTTCACCTCTAACTAAAGATGCTTGTTTGCTCTCAAAGATGTAACGATATGATTCATCGTAATTTTGTTTGGCAATTAAACCAAAGTTAAAAGGTTGCCTGTCTGACGACTTAATAATAGTATCGACCACTTTTTCAGTTCGTCTAAACTGACGATTGGGCTGATACTGTAAAGGAGAGTACTGGATACTAAGGACGGTGAAGGTAATGAAAAGGAGAAGTCCGAGTAGTTTATGACTGAAAGAATCTGACAAGAGAGAAGCAATTATCCAACCAGAAAGAAGATAGACAGCGGGAAAAATGAAACCAAAGTAGTGGGCATAAACATGCTGTTTATAAAGAGCCAGACCAAGTAAAGCAGTACCAAGCCAAGTCAATAACAGAATGGCGGATTTTTTCTTTTTGGTGACCGCCAAAGCCCAAAGTGACAAGGTGATAGTCAAGAAAGAAAAGAGAGGTACTAGAAATTCTGATTGGCCAAGAAAGAGATCGGAAACAATCTTGTAAAGAACAGGTAAGAAACGATTAGAGTTGGTGGGGTTGAAGTTAATGGTAGTCTGCCGATCAGTAAAGAAGATCTTGAAAGCGTTAAAGTTCATGTAGTCATGTTTAAGATCAAAAAGAAGTAAGGGGCTCATGAGAAAAAAGAAGATGAGAACTGCCCAAAGACTTTGGGTTAAAAATGTTTTACGTAATTTCTTTTTGGCCCAAGCCTGTTTGAGAGATATCAACCAGAAAATACCAAGTAAAGGCAGAAGTAGAAGACCTAGGTAGTGCATTTGCAGAGCAAAAGCGACAGACAAACCGACTAAGGGTATAAAACGATATTTCTGATTAGCCCAAACTTGATATATTCCCCAGACAGCCAGTAGAGCAAAGAAAGGCATAGGGTTGGGATTCCAAGAAGAGTGAGAGTAGATAATGGAAACAGGAGAGATACTAAAAAGGAAAGCGGCGAGAATACCAGTTAAAGAACCAAACCAGTGACGACCAAAGTACCAAGTAAGGACAATGGTGACGACAGAGAGAAGAGCTACCATGATAGCCGGACCAACGGGGTTAAGACCTGAAAGAAGTAGAGCAGGAGCCATCATGTAGTAGTAAAGGGGTCCTAAGTACATTCCACCGATACTGGTCTGAGGACCAATGAAAGCGGGATCACCACGGAGAATGTTGCGAACAACACGGACATCTCTACCTTCATCACCTAAGAAGGTCATGTACCCTTCAATACGGTAAAGACGTAAAACTAAAGCCAGGAGGACTATAAAAATGAGAGCGATGCACTCAAGACGATTCTGGTTAAAAAACTTCTTAATTTTTTTACTATAACTCATCGGTTAAACATCAAGGCTTTCCAAAGAACAAGAGATTCCTTGATGGCTTTAAAAATGACCTTAGGATCACCGCCAGTTGATTGGCCTAAAGTACGGGGATAGTGGGTAACAGGGATTTGTTTAAATTTGAAACCGGCACGTTTGGCCCGGATGAGAAACTCTGTTTCGGTAATGGCAGACTCAGTCACTAAAGGTTTAATACCTTTAACTACACGACGATGAACAACTTTAAAACCACAGTCAGTGTCCTTGACCCAGAAACGGAACCAGAACAAGTTCCAAAGTTTGAGTAAGTAAGCAGTGAATTTTCTGATAAAAGGATCTGCCCTCTCTTGACGATAGCCAATGATTAAGTCATTGTCTTCGATGTAAGGAAGGAACTTACTGATCTCAGCAAAATCAAATTGTCCGTCAGCATCAATAAAGGAGATTAGTTCATATTTACTCTTGTAAAGACCGGTCTTGATAGCACCACCATAACCAAGATTTGGATTGTGAGTGATCATGCGAACATTTTTGTTCTTTTTAGAAATGGCATTAACGACCTTAGCGGTATTGTCCTTTGAACCGTCATTAACTACCAAGATTTCATACTTATCAGCAATCTTTTTTAGAATTTTATCAGCATTGGAGATAGTGTCAGCGATGACTTCTTGTTCGTTGTAAGCGGGGAGGAAGAGAGAGATTTCCTTAAGCTTTTTCATAAAGCCAAGTATAGCATTATGTAGAAGTGGAAAAGCAAGAGTAGACGAGAATAAGGTATATTAAAGTTAATGAGTTGGAAAAAAATGAGATTCTTTCTACCTGTCTTAGCTTTACTAATAGTAGCTATTGCCTGGCTACCTTTTGCCTTAAAGATTAATTTCTGGGGAATCGACTTCTCTGCTGGAGTACAAGTACTGTGGAGCAACTTTGACGGACCAAACTATTTAATCATTGCCAAGACTTTTTATGACAAAAGTTTGATTGGAAGAACTTTCTCCAATCCCCTACCTTTAGAGTATTACCCCGCCCACTGGCCTTTATACCCCGCCATGATTGCACTAGCTGATTTCTTCTTGCCCGGACCTTGGGCAATGTTACTGGTTTCAATGCTCGGTCTAGTCGTGTTCTACTGGGTGTTGGTTGAGTTCTTAAAAACATTTGGAGCAAGTAAACAACAGGCTTTAGCTATTGGCTTAACCAGTCTCATTCTTCCAGCCAGATGGTTAGCCTTAAGAAGTGTGGGTTCACCAGAACCTTGGTTTCTGAGTTTTGTATTGTTGTCTTTGATTAGTTATAAGAAGAAGAAGTATTTACCAGCAGGTATTTGGGGGGCACTGGCTCAGGCAACTAAGAGTCCAGCTATTCTTTTATTTGGAGCTTACGGCATTTATGAATTGATTAAGTTGATAAATAAAAAAACAAATCTTAAAAATGCCTGTCTTAATCTACTAAAGACAAGTCTTATTCCTTTAACCGTGTTGGCTGTATTTGGTTTTTATTATCTAAGAACAGGAAACTTCTGGGCTTACTTCAGTAGTGGTGATAATTTCCATCTTTTCTTTCCCCCCTTCTCTATCTTTTCTAAAGGCCAAGTTTGGGTAGGAGATTTTTGGCTAGAAGACATTATCTGGATCTGGCTGATTTATGGTTTAGGAATCTTAAAACTATGGAGGAGTGATAAAAAATTACCAGCTATTTTCGCGGGCCTATTCTTTATTACCACTCTATTCGTATCCCATCGAGACATTTCTAGATATATTATTCCCATAATGCCAATGGTTCTCTTGGGCTGGAAAAAAGAAATCTCTAAACCTTACTTCAAGTGGATAGTACTACTCCTACTAATTCCTACTCTTCTATTCTCTTGGAACTTCATGTTGAATAACATGGCACCAGTAGCTGACTGGACTCCCTATCTTTAAAGTCTGAATGGTGAGCTAGGGTCTCTTGACTCAAAAAGTCTGGTGGTCTCAATAAATTTAAATTTTCGATTATTATTTCTCTGAGTCATCAAAAGTGTCTTGGTACTAACACCGCCATCAAAAAGATTAACTCCCTCAAGAAGTCTACTATTGTCGGTTACTCCGGTAGCACTGAAGATAATATTTTCTCCACTAGCAAGTTCATCCTGATTGTAAACCTTGTCTAGGTCTCCACCCATACTGACGATTCTTTCTGCGTCTTCTTCACTCATAGGCCAGAATTTACCCTGCATTTCACCACCCAAACAACGAAGTCCGGCAGCAGTCATGACTCCCTCTGGAGCAGCACCGATGCCCATAACAGCATGAAGTCCTGTGCCACGCATGCCAACAGAAATACCTGGAAGCAAATCTCCGTCTAAAATTAACTTAACTTTAGCCCCTGCTCCTCTGATATTCTCAACAATCTTTTCATTTCTTTTTCTCTCTAAAACAACAACAACAAGCTGATCAACTCTTCTACTTAATGAAGTAGCAATTTGCTTTAGGTTCCATTCAATGGGGGCGGTAATGTCTACTTTACCTCGAGATTTAGGGCCAACAATTAATTTGTTCATGTAGGTATCAGGAGCGTGCAATAATCCACCCTTTTCTGAAGCGGCTAAAACAGAGATTGCTCCTTCAAGTATGTTGGCGGTAGCATTGGTGTTTTCTAAAGGATCAATGGCAATATCCATTTCTCTACCTTCTCCGTTACCAATTTTTTCTCCGATAAATAACATGGGGGGCCTCATCTCTTTCTCCTTCACCAATTACCACTGTGCCATTAAAGTGAACTTGACTAAAAGACCAACGCATGGCTTCGACAGCAGCACTGTCTGCCCCTTCTTTGTCACCCATACCTGAAGCAATGTAGGCAGCAATAGCTCCCATTTCAGTAACATTAGAAAATTGTGACGCAAGAGAGTGTTCGAATTCGGGATTTATTTCTAATTCTAGTTTGCGGAGAGTCTTTATCATAGGTAAAACACGATTCTAATACTCGACTTTAAAAAGTCAAACTGACTCAAACTATTTTTTCTTCCAGATAACCTTGTTGTACATTATCCAGTTATATGGCAGAACCAGTAAGACGATAATGAAGGGAAGTAATAGTTGTCGATAGTCCTTACCTAAGAAATAAACTCCGACAGTACCGGCGACGGTCTGAATCAATAAAGCACCAGCAGAGGTGAAGTTGAACTGAAGGAACTTCTTGATAATGTCCCCCAGTCCTTTAATCTTGTCTGACTTGAATGTCCAGATGTTATTTAAAGTAAAGTTGGAAATAATAGCGGCCTCGGTAGAGAGTAACCAAGCCAACCATTCATGAGGACTGAGATTACTAACAACCTGGAGGAGAGTAGCATTGACCAGATAACCAATAAAACCAACGGTACCAAACTTAAGAAATTTCTGGGTAAAAGCGTCGTTCCATCTAAGCAAGAAAACGGATCTAAATACGTCTTTGGCACTATTACCGCTAATCTTAGACTCACCAACAGTACGTAAACCGAACTGAAGAGGAATCTCGGTGAATTTAGCCCCTAGACCAACCATCTGGTAGAGAAACTCTAGCTTGTAACCAAACTGCTTGGAATAAAGATTATCCATGTCCATCTTGTCGACAAAACCCTTAACACGACTGGCTTTTAGACCAGTGGTAGGATCAGTGATCTTGAAGAAATTCTTAAAAGGAAAGAATAGAACAAAACGGGCTACTAAGCCACCGACTTCACTAAAGAAAACACGCTTAAATCCCCAACCTTTAGGATTGGAACCACCTTTAACTTTACGAGACCCTAAAACATAGTCATAACCTTCATCAATCTTTTTAAGCATGACAGGGATATTCTGAGGAGGATGTTGAAAATCAGCATCAAACTCAATGACCACATCAGCTTTAAGTTCTTTCATGGCGTACTTAAAACCTTTGACATAAGCGCCACCAATACCAGCTTTTTCCTTGTTTAGGTAAAGATGGAGATTATCGTATTTCTTTTTGTATTTTTCAACAATTTTGTAAGTTCCATCAGGAGAAGTGTCATCAACAATCAGAAGTTTACAAACCCAGTTGTCGACGGTAGGAAAAGTTTTCTTAAAAAGATGATCAATCATCTTGCCGATGGCATCGGCCTCGTTATATGTAGGAATAACAATTACAGCAATTTGTTTCTTGTTGGTCATATGAGATGAGTATATCTCTAAACTATTAAGTAAAACAAGCGTGGTTATTTTTTCTCTCCGATTAAAGCTCGGTTAATGAACTTCATGAAGGAAACAAGAAGATTGAAGAGATGAAGAGAAGCGAAAAGTAAAGGAATGCCAGCAAAACCAACTAGAATAACTAAAATATCAGGGCTAATATTGGCAAAACCCTGAGGGAGAGAAAGGTTAGCATCGACAATACCAAACTGACCCAAGAAATGCAGAAATGGAGAACTAATAAACCCAAGAGCAATGGAAAGAAAAGTAATCACCAAAACAAAAGTAGCAGTCCCTAAGGGGAAAAGTAGGAAAAGATATAAAGTGTTAAGGTAAGTCTGCTTTTGAGTAATAACCTGGAAAAATTTGTTTTGTTTTTTGCTCATAAATAGATATTACACTAAAAATTATTTCCTTCTTCCCCACTGCCAACGCAATCCACCTTTAACTTTGTTCTTGAATATAAGACTAAAGAGAGTGGTGATAATAATGGTATCAAGTAAAAATCTAAAACCGTCTGGGAAATCGACCTGAGAATTAAAGAAGTTGTTGGTATAGGCGGACAGAATCATTACCCCTAAGAGAATGAGAGTGGCTAACCAGCCCTGCCAAGTAATAGGAAAAAATCCATAACCGTAGCATTTGGGTAAGAACCAGTGTTTTGATTTCATATTTTAAAAGATATCGTTTCTGTATATGTAAAGTTTTGTTTTATTTTTTAAGAAATTCCTCTACAATTATTTCACTTTGCCTCAGGATGGCTCGTAAAGTGCCTTTTGGCAAATCTCGATTATGCATAGCCACTGTAGTAGCCCTGCCGTCTGGATGGATTAGCCGAACATGACTACCGGTTTGTCTAGTAACCTTAAATCCCAACTTAATAAGTTTTTTGACTACATCTTTAGGTTTGACAGCAGGCAGTTTGGCCATACCTAAACGGTAAACCGAGTGAATGCGTTGGGAGAAAAAGGCACTTGAGTATTGGTTACCATTTCCTCATTTGGGTGATCAACAGGAATTTCTTTACGTTCTTTTTGTAGAGACTCTAAATGAAAACCAATTGTGCCTTGGATATTTTTTAAGGCCTCTTGAGGGCTATTTCCATCATCAACTACGCCCAGAGTCGGACAAAAAGCAACGTAACATGATTTTTTACTACCGGTTCGTGTATCAGGTCTTAGGATTACTCGATAATCTAGAACGGTTTTTTTTTGTGATTTCATAGTGAGTTAATTATACCAAAACAGTGGAAATAATAAAAATTTGGGTCAAGCAATGGCAAGAACGAGCCGGATATACAGTGTTGTGTGAGGGTTTACAAAAACCGTAGGATATTAAATGGTTTTTGTACAACGTTTCTGTATATGCGAGGTTATTATTACTTTTTTAAGTTACTTAAAAAATCTTCGACAGAAAGATCAATTTGCCTTAAAATTGCCCTGAGAGTACCTGTTCTGATTGGATGTTTGTGGGCAGGGATTACAGTTCTACGTCCGTCAGAATGTTTAAATACCACATGACTACCTTTGCCTTGGCGAGGAATAAAATCTAACTTGAGTAATACCTTTTCAATCTCTTTAGGTTTAATTTGGGGCAATTTAAGCATTGATCTTAAACAAACTGGAAGTGATCTGGAGCATCTACTTGAGTGGTGGTGATAATGTCATGTTCTGGTTGGTCTGCAGAAACTGGCTCATTATCCTCAACTAGGCTATCTATAAATACCTGAATGGCACCTCTGACATTGGCTAGAGCCTGTTCTACTGTGTCACCATCATCAGCTACACCTAGAGTAGGACAGAGAGCGGTGAAGCCAGGTTTACCCGTTCCAGTTTGCGTATCCGGAGAAACAATGATTCGATAGTTTAGAACTTTAGTTTGCATATGTGTATTGTACCAAAACAGTGGAAGTAGTAAAAATTTGGGTGAAGGAGGGCACGAGTGAATTAGATATGCAATGTTAGAGGATGTAATCAAATTATTCTAAATAGCTTAGAGCGTCTTCGATTTTATCAAGAAAATTATCCTCAGTATTTATACAGTGAAAGCCATATTTAGTGGACTCTGCTTCAAAATATTTTCCATATTGAGCTAATGATTTGGCTGCTTTTAATAAAATTTGATCATCATTAATATTATCTGCTATCCAGTCACCTTTACCCTCATTCTCTTTTAGACCATCATAAATTTTATCGCTATTATTTTTGGTAAGAATAATGATTTTGATACCCTCATCTTCCTTCAGGTGATTAATTAAGCTTGGTAAAAAATGCACACCTTCAATGATGTAGTCGGTTTCAGCATTTTTAAAATACTCTATAAAAGCAAGTATTCCTGGCATTAAGTTTTTTGCCTCTTCAATGTCTGCTGATAGCATGTCAGCTCCAGAAGTTTGTTTATAGAAGGTATCAACAGTGATAGCCAAATCGAACATCTTTTCAAATGGAAAATATTTATATTTATCGTCTTCGTTTAGAGAAGCAACCATAAATAAGCGTAGTATATCGGTTGATATGTTTTGAATACCCAATTTCTTAGATAGTTTTTTCGATAAAATTGTTTTTCCGCTGCGTGGTGAACCTCCAATTAAGTAGATCATATTTGTAATTTGATTATTTCAGCTAACGTTTCTGTATATCTGATGTCGAAACGCTTTACAATATTTTACCTGAAAAGCGTGAAGGATATGGTCGAGGAGGTGTAACCGACGAGCCAGATATGCAGTGTTAGGCAACCCAAAGGAGGAAAATAGAATTTTTAAACTGATCGACTGGCTAAAAACACAGTGGGGTCGTATAGTTAGCGAAGAAGTTTATTTTTCTCAAACCACTTCACCGCTTCATCTAACATTGGGTGGTAATTTTCAATTTTAACGTAATCAAAAAATTCATTTGGTTTAACAAGTTTTCTCTCGTTTATTAAGTCAATATCAGGATCCTTTGTTTGAGTATTTAATTTGTGTATCATTGCGGCAAACCTCAATTGATAAATTGTGGGTTTACTTGAAACGACTTTATAGTAACCAATCATTTTATTATCACCAACAACAACGTCAACTTCCTCTTCTAGTTCTCTCTCCAATGTTTGTATAGGGGTTTCATTATGCTCGACTGTTCCGCCCGGAAGATTCCACAATTTACCAGGCTCTCTCTTAATCAAGACATGACCTGAACTGTTAAAGCAAACACAATACACTTGGGTTATCGGTTTTAATGAGAGAAAGTTACTGCTTTTATGCCAAATAAATCCCATAATGATGAAAAAATATATATTGCCTAACGTTTCTGTATATCTGATGTCAGAACGCTCTGTGTAATTTACTATTATAAGTAATGTTTCCAGTATAATAAAGCTTATGAAAATAGATATTTTAACTTTATTCCCTCAGATGTTTACAGGACCCTTGTCTGAGAGCATCTTAAAACGAGCCCAAGAAAAAGGCGCCGTAGAGATCAAGGTACACAACCTAAGAGACTGGGCAGAAGACAAACATCACACCACTGATTTACCTCCCTATGGTGGTGGAGCAGGTATGGTGATGAAGGTAGACGTAATTGATAAAGCAATCACCGCTCTAAAAAAAGAAAACAAAAAAACAAAAGTAATCCTTCTAGACACTAAGGGTGAGATATATAAGCAAGAAAAAGCCAAACGACTTTCTAAAGAAGAACACTTGATTCTGATTGCTGGTCACTATGAGGGTGTGGACCAGAGAGTCCACGATCATTTAGTAGACGAGGTCATCTGTACTGGTGAGTATGTTTTAACTGGAGGAGAGATACCAGCAATAACGGTAGTAGACAGTGTGGTTAGACTGTTACCAGAAGTCCTAGGAAACCCCGACTCTTTAACGGAAGAGTCCTTTAATGATAAGGATCAGATTGAGTATCCTCAGTACACTAGACCAGAAGAGTATAAGGGCTGGAAAGTACCTAAAGTTCTCTTGTCTGGAAACCATAAAGAAATCTCTGAGTGGAGAAAAAAGAAAGATTAGTCGTGAAAACGATCGTCTATTCCTTGAATATCTTTAAAAAGATTTGCGTAATGAACAATATCTGATTTGTTTTTAGGATCAGAACAAAAATCGATTGCTTCTTGAACACTTTTGCAATTCTTATTGTGTTTAAGAACCGCTCTAACCTGACTAAGATGAATATCTTTTTCCTTCATGACTGTAGTTAAAGATTTAGCCTGACGACCATTAATTTTTTCATCTAAAACCATTAAAGCAGCAACATTCTTATCTCCTTCAATTACTAATCTAGAGTTGGGAAGATGGTAACATTCAATTTTCTCACCTTTAATAAACTTTGTTTCTGTTTCAATCAAATCAACTGAGTCACGAGGTTCTGGTGAAAGCTCTTCTTTTTTAGAAGATTGATTTTTGTATAAAAAAGGATTTTCGTATGAATGTTTCTCAAAATTAGGAAGTATTGGTTGTTTAGCGTCTTTTTCTGCCATAAGTTAATTTGTCTTTGGATAACCAAATGGAACTAGGTATATGATATCTTCTTTTGAAGGTAAATTCAAAAATTCTCTGATAAGATCATCTTCTTCTGTGTCAGAAGTATTAACCCCTAAGGAAAGACTTTCTGCTTGAAGATATATGTTTTGACCAACATGACCAGCTTCTAAATACATCTTGGAGTCAAAAGTTTGCCCATCAAAACGTTCAGCAATCTTAGTGTTGTCACCGGTAATGATGATGACGGCGGGTGCAGTGAGAATTGAGTTTTGAGAAACAGCCAAGGCAAGGGGTTCTACAAATTCACCTTTTTCTAGAGGTATAAGCTGGTGAGCCGGTTGAAGGTCGCCGGGGTAGTAACGATAGAGTCCATCTTCTAGATCCTCAACATTCTCTACCAAAAGAAAAAGAGTTAGGGGGTAAGAGGAACGAGGAGAAGTGGTAGTCCGACCGCCCCACTGAGTGGTAATACCTTGTCCAGCCCAAAGCATCTGAGAAACCTGTTTGAGAGTTAAGGTCTTGTTCTCAAACTCATAATAGGCCTGATTGTTCTGAAGAGCGGCCTCAACCGAAAAACGACCAGAGAGAGAAGGGTGGGGTAGATCTATGGCTTCAGCTGATTCAAGTGTTTCAGAAGTAATGTTGCTGGGATTGAACTTATTTGATTGACGTTGGGAAAGAAAAAAGATTAAGAATAGGAGGAGAACGGAGACAGTGGTAATAAGGGGAATAAAATACGGAGGAAGTTTAAATTTTTTTTTCTTGGTAACTTCGGGCATTAATTAAATAAAGAGTTTGACAGTAGCTTTATCTTTTTCTGCTTGAAACCAAGTGTTAAAAGCATTCTGCAACTCTTGTTGATAGAGCATGTCTCTGATGCTGGTTTCTGCATCTGCAAAAGTTTGCTCAGCGAAGAGAGATTCGTTGTCTTCGTAGTAAGACTTAACCTGCTCATCAGTTACCACAACTTGAACAACAGCTTCGGCCAACTTTTCCTGAGTTAAGGTAACAGAAATTCTTTCTTTTAGATCTTCATCTGTAAGTTGGTATTGTTCCAAGGCCTGTTGAAAAGCCTCTTCACCACCCAAACTAACAACTAACTCGTCTATCTCAGCTTTAATATCTTCATCGGTGATCTCGATATCATTTTCTTTAGCTAAATCCTTGAGGATAGCTTTGTTAACTAACTCGTCTAAGGTTTGAGCACCATAAGTGCTAACTAAGGAACGGTTAAGACTCCAACGGGAAACAACTTGACGGTTGACGGTAGCAGCAACAAACTGACCTCTAAACTTTTTAGCCATTAAAAATACGACTATACCAGCTAAAACAACAATACCAATCTTCTTGGCAAAAGCAATATTCTTTTTGTCCATTTTGAAGGGAAGTTTTTTGATAATTTGTTTCTTGGTTGTTTCTTTCTTAGCCATAATGGTTTAATGATATCACAATTTAAAAAAAAACCAAGAGTGGCTAAAGAGAAAGTCCTTGAGAAATAAGCTCGTCAATAATTTCTTGCCAGGTAAAATATTTTACCCCTGTAACTTGAGCACTTTTTTCAGTTTTTAAACCACCAAAAAGAGGGTAACGATAAGGGTTGTCTAGAGTTTTTAAGTAATCTTTTAAAGATGATTGCTTAATGGTAGAAGAGTCTTGTCCTAATTTTTCCAAGGTGTACTTAAATAGCTCAAAAGGACTGGTGGAGTTAGAGGAAGAAGCATGGAATATTCCAGATAGATTTTTGTCAACAATAGCTGAGACAACAGAAGCAAGATGGTCGATATAGGTTAAGGTGATTACTTGGTCGGAAAATAAAGGAGGAAGGTTACCTTGAGAGTATTTGTTTAAGATACTGCGAAGATAGTCAGCCTTGTCTTCAAAATGAAGACGGACTGGGTAAATGATACGTAAAACGGAGTGTCCAGCATCAAAAGCAAGTTTCTCGCCCCTGTTCTTAGTCCAACCATACCAAGTCAATTTCTTACTATCTGAAGGTAAAGGATGATCTTCGGAGTATGGACCAGGATCCTGTTTATCACCAGAAAAAACCATGTCGGTAGAGACTTGAATAAGACGAGTCTTTTTAGGTAAGGACTCCATCAACAACTTAACTCCATCAACATTTAAACGCCAACAAAGACCAGACTTATCCCCTGTTTGTTCTTCAGCAGCATTAACATCGGTGAAAGCGGCCAGATTTAAAACTACATCCGGCTGATTATTTTTAAGATAAGAGGAAATAGAGTCTTTGTCTAGTAAGTTAAGTTCTTCTTCATCTGGGGTTATTAATTCGTACTTATCAGCTAGGAGCTCCACTAAACGAGATCCAACTAAACCTGAAGAGCCAGTAAGTAGAAGTTTTTTCATTTATTTATTCTCAAATTTTTGAGGAAACATTTCTCTTAATGTAGGATTGCCCTTGTCTCTGTCAGAAATAATTGGGTCTTTGATAGGCCAGTCAATGTTTAAATCCGGATCGTCCCAGGTAATGGCGGTGGTGTCTGCTCCTTGGTTGTAATACACGTCAACCATGTAGATGTAGTGAACTGGTTTGTCTCCTATGACACAGATGGAGTTGCCTAACCCTTTGGGAATAAAAAGACATTTAGAGTCTTCTTCTTTAAAGGTAAAGGTCTCTACTTTCCCAAAAGTTTTACTGTCAGGACGAAGATCGGCAATGGCGGCAAACATCTCTCCAGTAACGGGATAGATCAACTTATTCATGTCTTCGGCATGAAGGGCTCTGATGACTCCTTTTTTGGACATAGAGTGGCTCATACGGACAGGGTTGAAGTCAATACCTGCATACTCCTTGATGTCTTTTTGGTAATATACCTCTCTAAAAAAACCCCTGTCGTCGAGGAAAATTGGTCTCTCAAATAATAATAATCCCTCGATGGAGGTCTTGTGAGTAAAGATTTTTGGTTTGTTGTCTGTCATTTTTGACCCGTCTTTTCATATAATTTCTCGGCTTCTTGTTTTAGATCCTTCCACCAAGACTGGTTGTCACGATACCACTCAAATGTTCGTTTCAGGTGGGTATCAATGTCTGCTTTAGGTTCCCAACCAAGTTTAGCTTTTGTTTGAGTCCAGTCAACAGCATAACGACGATCATGACCGGCACGATCCTTAACAAACTTAAGATACTTATCTTCATCTTTTTTACCAGCAGCTTTTATAAGTTTTTTGGCTAGTTCAAGATTGTTAACATCTTCGGTTAAGCCACCAACGAGATAGGTCTCCCCTACTTTACCCTTGAGGATAGCGGCTTCGATAGCAGAACAGTGATCTCCAACAAAAAGCCAGTCACGGACATACTTGCCGTCACCATAGATTGGGATGGGTTCGTCGTGAATAAGATTGGTGATAGCCCGAGGAAGGAATTTTTCTGGATCTTGATAAGGACCGTAGTTATTAGAGCAGTTGGTGATAGTAACAGGCAAACCATAGGTATGAAAATATGCCCGAACTAGATGATCTGAGGAAGCTTTGGAAGCGGAGTAGGGACTACGAGGATCATAGTTGGTATTAATATTAAACTTTTCCTTTCCATCTAAAGATAGCTCTCCAAAAACCTCGTCGGTAGAGACATGATGAAACTTCTTAACTTTGTGTTTAAGAGCAGCGTCTAAAAGGACCTGGGTACCAATGATGTTGGTGGTAATAAAAACCTGTGGCCCGGTAATAGAACGGTCAACGTGACTCTCAGCAGCAAAGTGAACTACATAATCAATACCAGACATAAGCTCATCAACTAGTTTGTGATCACAAATATCTCCCTTAACGAACTTGTAGTTAGATTTATCAGCAAAATCTTTGGTAGAAGAAAGATGTCCTGCGTAGGTAAGTTTGTCTAAGTTAACAATCTCGTCTTTTGGATTTTGTTCAAACCAGTAACGAATAAAGTTGGAGCCAATAAAACCGGCACCACCAGTAACTAAAAGTTTCATATTTATTTTTAAATATTAATTTTACTCAGTTCACTAACCACCATTTCTATTGAACGATGATTGCCAGTATCGCTTTGAATAATCTCTGCATCGGGACCAATGATACTGTTGTCGATTGTCTTGGCCACGTCTTTAATGATGACACCTTCCATCAGAACTGAGGCAGAGATACGACTATTCTCAATACGACAGTTGTTATAGACAGAAGTGAAGGCACCAATATGACTATCTTTAATAGTAACGTTGTCACCAATACTGACAGGACCACGGATAACGGTGTTCTTGATGTTGCATTTCTTACCAATACTAACTCTGCCATGGATCTCAACAGATTTGTCTAGTTTAGTATCCGATTCTTCTTTGACATTGTGATCTAGCAGGTACTGGTTGGCTTCTAGCCAGTCATCTAACTTGCCCGGGTCAAGCCACTTGCCCTTAATATCTACGACGTCAACACGGTAACCATTGTCATTAAGCCACTGAAATGCTGAGGTTATTTCCAACTCTCCCCTAGCAGAAGGTTTGATCTGACCCTTACCAGTGAAGCACTTGAATATGTTGTGATCAAAGAAATATATGCCAGGAATTGCCCAGTCATGAGGAGGATTCTTAGGTTTTTCTAGGTACTCAACTAAACGACCTTTTTTGTCGAAGATGGGTACACCCAGACGAGAGTTCTCGGGATGGCGGAGTTTACCGACCATGCCGTTGGGTTTTTCCTTGGCAAAGTGATCAACTAGATCCTGAATTCCCTCACTAAAAATGTTGTCACCTAAGTGCATGATGAATGGATCACCAGCAAAGAACTCTTCACAGACTTGAAAAATGTTAGCTAGACCTTTGGGCTCAGCTTGAAGAACATAGGAGATATTAACTCCCCACTGTGAACCATCACCGAGGAAGTTCTTGATCTGATCTAAACCACCAGTGTTGTAGGTAATAACAATGTCTTTGACTCCGGCATTAGCTACAGTCTCGATGGGATAGAGAATTAAAGGTTTGTTGGCAACAGGAATCAGATGTTTATTAGCAGAAAAAGTGAGTGGTTGCATGCGAGTACCACGACCACCAGAAGGAATAACGGCTTTTAGTTTCATATGTACATGTTAATTAACATGTTAATTATATAAGCAATGTAAAGTTTTTACCTTGTTTATTAAATTAAACTAATGATCATGATCGCACCAAAAAGGGAAATTAGCAAATATTCAATAACAACTTCTTTTTCTAAAGTGCCTTGACGACGATGGTGCCAAATTCCCCAGATAAAATGAATACCAGCTAAGGCAAATCCAATGATTTGAAATATTTGATGATTACGACCAAAAAAGATACTTAAGGACAGTATGAATACGGTCAAAATTAAGAAGACTAAGTAGTCAATAAATGATTGTTTTTTTCTTTTTGCTCTCATAGGATTAAGCCTTGTTTGAAAATAATAAGCATGATGGTGATGGCAATTAAGTAGGTAAGATGGGCCCAAGAGTTACCAGAAATACGGACGATTCGCTTACGCCAGACATAGAACCAATCAAAGGCGAGGGTGATAATTAAAAGGACTATAAAGGTCAAAGAAATTGTACGAGAAAGATCGAGGGGTGAGAGTCCAATAAATGATTTCCCTTTTTGATCGCTAGCATGAGCTTCCCCAACAATTTGACCCTGCTGAGAAGACAGAATCGAAGTTGTTTCTGGAGTACCGAATAGTTGAACGACTATTGTTGTCTCTACCCCTCCAATATCTCCGTCAACTACAGCCACTCCTATTTCACTAAAATCATCCTCAATAATATTCTTACGATGAGATGGTGAGTCTATCCAAGCATCAACCACACTTTGAGGATTAGTGAAGTCACGAGCCAGGTTCTCACCAGCATGAGAGTAGTTGTAACCAGACTGAGCAATGAAGTACCAAGGTTCTGTACCATCAGGAGAGATGTGAGCCCAGTAATTATCAGCAAACATATCTTGAGCTTTGGCTAAAGCTGCCTGAGTAAGATCGTCATTCAAGACCAAAGGTTCTCTTCCATTTTGAAGACGATATTCATTGGTGTACTCGATTATTTTGTCTGGATTAATGTATGAGGCGTAACCAAGAACTCCTGGTTGAAAAGAAGTAAAGATGTTAATGGCCGACTGAACCATGATGTATATACCCAGTAAGGCCAAGAGAGAGCTTTGTTGTAAAAGACTCGCTTTTTGATTATTGTGAGAATGGGGTGTGAATAGCTTGCGAATGACAGAGGGCATAACTGCAGTTCATTATGCCACTATTTACGGCGGAAAAGCAAAATCATTAGGATCAAAGAGATTAAAAGTCCTCCACCGAATAAGTAGAAGGGAGAAGTAGAAGTGAAGGCACCGAGAATCTTTGGAGTAGGAGTGGTAATGACAGGAATAGATTTTTCTTTTTCTGGATCGGTCTCTTCTCCAAGGACTTCTCCCTCGTCAGATGAGGTGGATCCTGTGGGGGTGTAGTAGTAAGTGGAAGTACCAAGGACGGAAGGTGTGGAGGTAAGCAGAGGAGAGGCAGCAGCAGCACCTCCTGAGGGCGGAGAACCAGGTCCGGGTATAGAGAAGGTACGGTTACTCATTTCCCCACTAACAGCGGCTGGTGAACCGGCAGAGATGAAACGGTAGTAGTAAGTGGTTGAGTCATTAAGATCACCTAAGATTGTTTCGTGGAAGAGGGTTTTACCTAGATCAAATACGCTAGTGGTAAAGGCATAACCGTAGTTAAAGAGAGAAGTGTCTACAGATAGATGAGAAACCGTGTCATAGACTACTTGAGCAGTAGTAGCTCTGTCAGTAAACCAAGAAACATAGATTTTACCAAATTCAGGGGTAGAGCCTGTTTCATTACTTATAACAGCGGCGACACCGACTTCAATTTGATCAACCTCAGAGTTACCAGCTAAATCAAAGGCTTCAGCTTTTAATTCATAGTCACCTAAAAGATATCCGGTAGTGTTCCAGTCATAGGTGAAGGGAGAATATATTGTGTCGAGATAGGTCCAACTACCACCAACGGGACGATCGTATAATTCAACCCTATCGACTCCTGAAGTTACGTCACTAACATCAACTGTAACAGCGGTGGTACCAGAGATAACTTGAAGATTTAAAGGATATGTAATGTTAACAGTAGGATCAGTGTTGTCTACAACTATGGATATTTCTGAAGTTTTAGCCCAGTTACCGATGACATCTTTACCAGCGGCGTAGAGATAGTAGGTGCCGTCACTTAGAGGGTCAAAAGTACCGTCGGCTTTTTCAGCATTGGTAGTATCTAGATCCCAACCAAAAACAGTACTGTTGGTGTGAACATAGTGATACCTCTTTGAAGCAGAGAGATATGCTTCTCCTTCTTTTCTCCACCAGAAGTTGACGTAGTCACATTCCTCATCACAGGTGGCCTGTAAGTGAACGACTCCTGAATGAATACTGGCGGTCAGTGGTTGGTCAAAGGTGATAACAGGGTGAGTATTGTCTACGGTGACGTTTACTTCAACCACGGAGCTGGCGTCTTTAAGATTAAGCGCATCTCTGGCGTGAAGAATAATGGTGTAATCGCCATCATCTACTCCAGTAGTATCCCAAGTCATGAAAGTATGATTTGTTAAGGAATTTGTTTCCCCAACTGTCCCTAAGCCATCAATGGTATGTCCTTGATCATTTTGAATAACTAGCCAATAATGATGGGGGGTGATCGTCTATAACTGAACCGGTAATAATTACTTGTCCCTTAATTAAACCTGCTGAGGGAGCAGTAATACTCACCACTGGAGCAGTACTGTCAACTTCTACAACTTCTTGCTCAACGCTTCTAATCCAGTTACCACCAGTGTTGTCTCGGGCAGCTACTTTAATGTACATATTGCCATCATTCCAAGAAGCAGGAACCGTGTACTGAACTTGATAAGTATCACCGGACACATATGTCATTCCCACTGAAGTAGGACTTGGTCTGTTACTGTAGGTTGGATTATATGAAAAGTCTGCCGAAACAGCAGCTATACCAGAAGAATCTGTAACATCTGCTTCGATGGTGATAATGTTTCCCGCAGTAACTAAACTTTTGTCAACCTGAAGATTGGAAATCGTGGGAGAAATATTATCAAAAACAAAGGTGAGTAAAACTCCTCCTTTTAAGTTTCCGGCCACATCGTAGAGATTGTTAGCAACTACATACTTTCCTGCCGGTAAAACTTGTGTTGAACAACGGGAAAGTTCTACATTGGAAAGTGTCTGGGTAGGTCCACCGTTTAAAGTTTCAGCGTTAGTAACCCCACTCCAAGAACAGTAAGCCACTCCACCTGAACCAGTCCAGTAAGGAGTGCCTGGATTAGAAGGATGTTCTTGATAGATAACAAATACTTCTTTGTCTAGACCGGATATAGCATCACCAGTATCTGAGAGTTCCAAATCAAAAGTCATACTACTTAGATCAGAAACATATGCCGGATCAGTAGCTGTGCCGGCTTGAGGAATCACGGAACCATTTTTCTTCCAAGTGACCCCATCAACTGTAGGAAGAATGTCGTCAATATAAACATCAAGTCTCGCTTGATCAATTAAACTCTGTATCCCGGAAGACACCCCATTAATAGGTGTACCATAAGCTAAAAGCCTAACTGACAAACTATCTAGACTATCTAACTGATCAGAAGGAATAGAAGGCTCTAAAGTATTAAGAATATTTAAATCAGCCTGTTCGTATATTTTTTCATCACCACTAATAAAATCACTAGCAACTGAGGATAATAATTTAAATTTACAACTGTTAAAAATACCACAAGTATTAGGATTGAACACACCATCAAAAACAAATTTTGCTTCAACAACATGATCGGAAATACTAGGATTAAAATTAAACTGCATTAAGTAGGGATTATCATCATCATTCCAAGCAGTACCACTAAATTCAAATAAGGAATCAGGCCAGATAGCACTGGTGTAGATATCAATATCATCATCTATAGAGATAAGTCCCAAGTCTGAACCTGTTTTTAAGTCATTACAAAAATTGCCTTCAGTACCACAATCTGAAAAACTAACTGGGGAAAAATTCTCAACCCTAGCAAAAACAGAAGAGGAAAAAAGGAAAAAAGAAAACAGCAAAAAAAAGAAAGAAGAGCAGGTACGGAAAAACTTCTTAACTAAATTCATCAGTTGAGGAGGATTATAGGTAAAAGATATTAAAATGTCAAAAAAAGATTGATATAGGCACAAAAAAACCAGTTAAAAACTGGTTTCTTTGATTGCCCGGCGATGATCTATTTTCGCAGTCCACAAGGGACACTATCGTCGACGCTGACTCGTTTCACTACTGAGTTCGGGATGGGATCAGGTGGTTCCAAGTCGCTCCAATCACCAGACAAAGCAAGAGATCTTGATCCCTTGTTCTGTCTGGTCAATAAGCAATTTTAAAGTTCTTTTTAGGATAGCTCCTTAAAAGTGAATAGAATAAAAAGTAGCCGAAATTTTTGGTTTACTCTTTGGTAATTAGTACGGATAAGCTAAATGGATCTCTCCACTTACACCTTCCGCCTATCAACGTGGTAGTCTCCCACGTACCTTTCGTTGTTAAACAACATGGATTCCTCATCTTGGGAATGGCTTCTCGCTTAGATGCATTCAGCGATTATCCAGTATCAATGTAGCTACCCAGCAATGCACCTGACGGCGACAACTGGTTCACTAGGGATTGACTCACCTCGGTCCTCTCGTACTAGAGGCAAACCCCCTCAAGAATCCAACGCTGACAGAGGATAGAGACCGACCTGTCTCACGACGGTCTGAACCCAGCTCACGTAGCACTTTAATGGGCGAACAGACCAACCCTTGGGACCTTCTTCAGCCCCAGGATGTGCTGAGCCGACATCGCTCTAAATCAAGTATTTCTACTTGCGCTGACTATACCTTCATCTTTTAAGTCATTAAAAGACGACAACGTGTTATGAAAGATGTTAGTCTTCCATCTCTTCATCAATTTTAAATTTAAAAATCTTCCGAATCAGTCGATACGGGGTTATATCAGTGACCTGCAATTTATTTCAATTACATTGATGATAGTTAAAATAACTATCAATGACCTCTTAAGTCTCTGACAAACTTCCCACGGTATTGCCCTTTTCTCTTCCACCTAAACCGAAGTCTAGATGAATTGTTCATTCCAAGAATGAGGGTTTCACCGTTATGAGTTGAATTTCTTCTTTACTGAGTGTTTTAGTAAAGAAACAGCACTCTAATGTCACCACTAGAGGACCCCGATATGTTGAGGTAGCGAACTGCGCCGTCGCTATGGACGCTCAGGCGCAACTACTCTGTTATCCCTGGCGTAGCTTTTATCCGTTAAGCCCGGTACTTTCCACAAAGTACACGAGGATCACTTAGGCCTACTTTCGTATCTGCTCGACCTGTTTGTCTCACAGTTAAGCACCCATTTACCTATATGCTTACAATCCCGTTTCCATCGGGATTAAGGGTACCTTTGCACGCCTGCGTTACTCTTTAGCAGGCAACCTCCCCAGTTAAACTACCTCCCAGACAGTGTCCTTGGTGTTGTTTGCAAACACCTTAAGTAAGAAATAAATAATATGAAGAGAGGTATTCCACTTGTCGAGTGCATGAATAAATTCACACACTCTCCCTCCTATTCTCGACAATCACAATAATTATTTCAGTGCCAAGTAGTAGTAAAGCTGCACAGGGTCTTTTTGTCCTTCTGCCAGTAGGCCGCATCTTCACAGCCATTTCAAATTCGCCGAGCTCTCTCTCAAGACAGTTGAGGGATGGTTACACCTTTCGTGCGGGTCGGAACTTACCCGACAAGGAATTTCGCTACCATAGAACAGTTATAGTTACTGCTGCCGTTCACCGGGGCTTCAATCACAAGCTCATTGTCCGAAGACAGATCACTCGCTCATTTAACCTTCCGGCACTGGGCAGGTTTCAGCCCGTATACTTCAGCTTTCGCTTTTGCACAGACCTGTGTTTTTGATAAACAGTCCCCCCTCAATCATTCACTGCGGCCTGGATTGCTCCAGGCAGGGCATCTTGCATAGCTTACGCCCAGCTGATTTGCCGAGTTCCTTAAGAAAGATTCGCTCGTCCACCTTGGTCTTCTCGACCTGTTCACCTGTGTCGGTTTAAGTACGGATTATTAATTGTCTCGTTGCGACGCTTTTCTCGGAAACTAAAATCGCTCAACTCTCCTTTCCTTGCGGTTAGGATTGTATTGACAGCTTGCCTTATAACATTCTGGCGGATTTGCCAACCAGAACTAACTTGCTGATTAAACGTGTGCATCTTCAACGCACCGCTTGAGTTATCTAACTTCGTCCCGCCCCAACTAATAGCGACAAAAAATAAGGACTGGAATATCAACCAGTTATCCATCGGTTACGCCTAACGGCCTCACCTTAGGGTCGCCTGACCCAACGCTGATAAACATTGCGTTGGAAACCTCGAACATTCGGTGACGGAGATTTTAACTCCGTTCTCGCTACTCATGCCGGCATTCTCACTTCTTACCACTCCAATAGACCTCACAGTCTACCTTCAATGCTGTAAGAACGCTCCCCTACCACTTATATATATAAAACATACAAATCTCTGAATTCGGTAGTATATTTTAGCCTCGTTACATCTTCGGCCACACATTTCTCGGCTAGTGAGCTGTTACGCTTTCTTTCAAGGATGGCTGCTTCTAAGCCGACCTCCTAGTTGTCTGAGAAATTGTGCGTCCTTCACCACTTAATATACATTTAGAGACCTTATTCGTGAGTCTGGGATGTTTCCCTTTAGCCTCCGGAGCTTAGCCCCCGGATACTGACTTCCTTGCAATAGATACGGGGTATTCTTAGTTTGATTGGAAATGAAGATTTTACTCCCCAAGTCCATTCAGTGCTTTACCCCCCCGTTCATCCACAAGAAGCTACGCCTAGACGTATTTCGGGGAGAACCAGCTATCTCCAAGTTCGTTTGGCATATTACCTCTAACCACAAGTCATCCGAGCCATTTGCGACTGACACCGGTTCGGGCCTCCACCAGAACTTAATCTGGCTTCACCCTGCTCATGGTTAGCTCACTTGGTTTCGGGTCTACACCATACAACTAAACGCCCTATTAGGACTCGGTTTCCCTTCGGCTTCGTTGCAAAACAACTTAACCTTGCTATATGGAGTAACTCGCCGGCTCATTCTTCAATAGGCACGCCATCACCAGATAAATCTGGCTCTGACTGTTTGTTAGCAATCAGTTTCAGGTACTTTTCAACGGGCTACTAACCCTTCTATTTCACCTTTCCCTCACGGTACTAGTTCACTATCGGTTAACAAGAGTAATTAGTCTTGGACTGTGGTCAGCCCGGATTCATACTGGAGTTTGCCGTCTCCAGAATTACTTAGGTGTCAAACTACTAACAAGTTCGGTTTTATGTACGAGACTTTCACTCTCTTTGGTCGCTTATTCCAAAGCGTTCCATTACCATTCTTGTTAGATGTCGTTCGATCCTGCAACCCCTGATATAAATATCAGGTTTAGACTCATCTCTTTTCGCTCGTCGCTTACTAAGAGACTCTCATTCGATTTCTTTTCCTCTGGGTACTAAGATATTTCAGTTCCCCAGGTTACCCCCTGTAAAACAGGTAATCATGTTTCCATGACCGGGTTTCCCCATTCGGACACCACCGGATCAAAGGTTCTTGCTACCTCCCCGATGACTTTCGCGAGCTTGAAACGTCCTTCGTCGGCTCTTGTTACCAAGGCATCCACTAATTGCGTTTGCGAGTAAAACCAAAAATTTTTAAATTTAAAATTTAATTTCAATGCGGACTACTTCTTTTTTCTATTCACTTTTTAAAGAGCCATCAAGCTTTAAGAGCTTGAGATCTAAGTTCAAAAACTTAAATTTCAAAACCTTAACTGTGGACCTGATGGGAATCGAACCCATGACCTCTACATTGCAAATGTAGCGCTCTAGCCAACTGAGCTACAGGCCCATCAGAATCAAAAAAACTCCGACTGGCGGAGTTGTTAAACACACAAATAAACTAAAACTTTAAAAAGGTGGGCTGAGAAAGATTTGTCTAGTTGTATTCATATTTCCGCGAGTAGTGATAATAATAACAGAAAATGAGGCTCTTTTCAAGCTGAGATCAAGAAATAAAATAGACGTATTGTAGACGAAAGATAGACGATTGTTGTTTAAAAATGTTTTTTCTTAGAAATAGTGACGTTAGGTTCAAAGTCATACTTTGGCTCAAGAGGAGGATTTTGACCATTTACCTTTATTCCCAAAGTAAAAGCAAGAGCATTGGCGATAGCAACACCCAGCCTGACACCGGTAAAGCTTTCTCCTTTGGATTTAACCTCTATTTCCTCAATATCCTGCCACTTAGCTTTCTTTTTTTTCAAGACAGAGAGAATATTGGCAAAAATATCCTGATTTCGAGGAGAGTCAACTTGAAAAACAGACTCTTTCTCATCAAGACGGATAAGAACCTTTTTGGGCACGGTAGAGTCGATGTATAGTTTCATGAAATTTGCTCAATATTAATTTCTCTTTTATCTTCCCCTAAGTGTTTAAACTCAATACGATAATGGGGTATAGGAAGTAGTTTTTCTGCTTTTTCCGCCCACTCCACCAAAACTAAGTCGTGAGGCTGAGAAAAGATCTCGGTTAAGTCAAAACTACGAGCCTCCTCTACCCCACCAAGACGATAGAGGTCGAGATGAACCATGGCCTCAATCTGGCCGTGTTTTTGCTGTAAATCGTAGTGCTTGATGATGTTGTAGGTAGGAGAGATGACACGAGAAACACCTAGTGTTTGACCAATACCTTGTACAAAGGTGGTTTTACCTGAGCCTAGCTCACCCACGAGAGCAACGACTGTCCCCTCCTGTATCTGAGAAAGGAATTTTATGGCTAGTTTTTGAGTTTCTTGGGCTGAACCAGTTTGGTGAAGGGCCATTTTTTCCAGTTAAGGAGTAAATAATAAGCGAGAATAATACCTAAGGAGTCGATTAAAACATCAGTGAGGTGACCACCCCTACCAGGCACAAAAAGCTGGTGGGTTTCGTCAAGAAAAGCCCAAAAAATGGGTAAACTGAAGTTAAACCAAGAGATATTGCCTTTAGTGGCTCGTAGAACCCAAGCAAAAAGAAGAGCAAACTCGACCATGTGAGCTGATTTCTTAAAGATAAAATCAAGAATATCAATTTTGTTATTGGGCAAATCAGGCATGCTGGAAAAGAAGAATATGACTCCCATCCACAAAATCACTGGTAACCAAGCTGAGACTTTTTTGAGCATAAATGATATTTTACATCTTTAAGATGGTTTACACCTAAGACAAACAAAAAAATTATTTCAGCTTACGACGAGAAGAACTGGCTAACTGTCGAACATTTTTAGAAGAGACAACCTTTTTACCAGTATGGCTTTCTATCTCTTTTCGAGCTGTTTTGGCCACATGTCCACCTTGATTAGCTACCTGTTTGTTTTGAGGAAAGGTCTTTGGTTTTTTCTTTTGAGATATTTCCTTCGTAGAAGCTTCAGCCAACATGGTCAAAACCAGTTCTAAATTAGTCATGTTGTCACGCAGATTTTGTTTTTGTAGGTTTTTAAATTTTTTGTAGTCCTTAACTGACTTACCTGACCATGTTTTGGTGATTTGATTAGTTAAAATAGCAAATTCCAAATCTTCTTTAACTCCTCTATCTTCCCACTCGTCAGTTAGTTCTTTACGAATTTCAATAGACTTCAAACGTTGATTGATCCAAGACCGGGAGTAGCCTTTACGTAAATACGTTTTCATGGCTCGATTCAAAGCCAATTCTGGATCCTCGATTTCTTCTAGACGTTGATATCCAACCTGAGCCAACCAGAGCTTAAAAGGTTCTGCTTTAGGTGAAGGAATGGATTGAATTAGACGTAAAAGCTGTTCTGTGTCTGCAACATCTGTGAGATATTTTTTCCCATCTGAGGCCAATAATTTCAGTTGACTACAATTTGTAGCCACCTCACTTCCTTCTTTTTTTAATCTTGTTTTTAATACACTCCAATACTTCCTCGGATTAGCACTCTTTGTCAAAACAGCTATCACGTCTATTATGGAAAAGTGCCATAATTCTTTGTCTTCATCCCAGTGACGACGGATTTTACTTTCTTGAAAGATGGCAACATTTTTACTTTGACCCATAGTTGTTTTTAATTGATATGACCGTTAATTTAAGTATATTACTTCTCTTAAAAAACTTCAATATCTGACATTAGTTTACCACCTATTATCTCTTACCCCTAGGAAACTTAGATTTGGATAGGAAAAGAGAGGTTGAGAACAGAAAAAGACCTCCTCCAAACACTAGTAAAGGAGGGAAAAATGATCTTGTTTTAGAGGATGAAGTAGCCAAAACAGATCCTGAGGCTGGAGAGGCAGAATTTGAACCCAGAAAAATTGAGTGCAAGCGATTAATTAATGGGGTTGATGGAGCCGTGAGAGAAAGGGTGGTAGTAGTCTCCGGTTCTACTGTTGTAGGTGTCGAAGTAGTAGTAGTAGAAGTGGGTTCAGAAGTAGTAGTGGGAGTAGAGGTAGAAGCTATGTCGGTAGGAGAAGGAGAAGGAAAGTTGATTCGCAATGAAATAGGAGTAGTCCAGTCAGCTGAAGAATCAGCAGAACTGGTGTAGCGACCTAACTTAAAAAAATATTCTCCAGAAGAAAATCCCTCGATTTCCCCACCATCATCAATTACCGCTTGCAACTGACCAGACCAAGTCCCTTCTGGTGAGGTAGTAATGCTAAATAGCTGAGATTTGTCAGTAGGATTGGAAACCCATTCCCCTAAGTTACTCAAAGTAAAACCAAAACAATGATCAGACTTATGACAAGAGTCGGAATTAAGGGGAGAAAAAACACCTTGAAGAAAATATGTTTTATTACGATAGTGATATGTTTCACCAGAAAAAGAAGCGGTATATGAAAAAGACTGGATACTATCAATCTCCTTTGGTACTCCTTCTACGATCAAACTATACCCAGCAAAAACAGAAAAAGAGAACAAAAAAAAGAATGATACAAACAATAAAACACTGACAGGCCTCACAAATTCAGTTTAGCAAAAAGAAAAATTAATTATAGATTTTGGCTTGAATTATTGTCCAACCAGCATAATGGTCATTCAGAGGAACTTTCATTGCTCCAGAGTAAGCAGGATCGTTAATTCTAAAACTATCTCCATCAACTGACCTTAGTACAACCCAGTGATCTGAATAATGGTCTGGGTATGTTCCACCATTGTTAGAAAGACCAACAATGATGCTTTTTCCTAAATTTAATTCATCTCTAAGTTCTTGAATAGAAATTTCTTGGTTATTAATGATTGGTCGTTTTGAGGCAGGATGCCCATTGGCAGCAGGGCCTGGGTTATTAAAATTAGCTGTTCCTAAATCAAAATTTGAGGCATTAGTGGCAACATCCGAAGGTAAAAGTGAACCTCCATAATGAGAAACCACCATCGTATATGAGGTAACTAAACAACCAATTCTGGCTAAAGTACATTTACCTCCTCGGCAATCACCAATATCATTATTAACCAATGTTGTACCCCATTGTTCGTCTCTTTGATTGAAATATTTTCCCCAATCGTCAGATAATTCTTGATGAGGAAGAAGAGAGACACCTACAGATTCAGCATATCCAGCAAGTGAAGACAATTGTGCGCGAGCTTGAGCAAGTAAGCTCTGATACTCTTTTTCACTATTTTTAGTAACATTCAATAAATCTTGCTTTTGAACTTTTTGGGTACTTAAGGCCCATCTTTGTGCCTCTAACCCAGCCATCAACTTCTCAACCTCTGCCTGCTTTTCTTCCTTTAGTTGTTTTTGATTGTCATAGTCTCCTCTGGCTTTTTCCAGCTCAACTAATATCAGATGGTCTCTGGCTTTAACTACGTTTAAGTACCTGGCTTTCTCTAAAAATTCACCAAAACTTTGAGAAGAGAAAAATAAATGAATAGGAGAAATAGTTCTTTGCTTGTAACTTTCTCTAACTCTGGCAATATATGAAGCGGAAAGGTCATCTAGGGAAAAGTTAAGGTCGGTTAAAAGAGTGGAAAGAACACCAAGTTCTTCTTCTAAGGCTTTAATCTGAGCTTCGGTCTGAGCAATCTGAGCTTGAGCTAGATTAATCTTAGAGTTAATGGTGGAAATGGCAGCATTAAGAGTCCCTTGTTCTTGCTGAAGATCTTTAATCTTATCTTTACACTTATCTTCATATTGTTGTAACAACCCAACATCACCTATAGGAATATCATCACCACACTCGATAGCATGAACAGAGGAAGGGGAGAAGAGTAATAAGCTAGAGAATATAAGAGCAATTAACCATTTCATCTTTTCAAAAATCTGGCAACAGCCCAGAAAGAAGAGATGCTGACCAAGATGGCCGAGAAGAAGACGAGGGCTACAAAAAGTATGGCCATGCTAAGGAAAGGAATAGGTAGGGCAATAATACCGCTAAGACGAGGAGCTAAGAATGGAGTGGAGTAGAGAACTGCGATGTAAGTCATAATCCAACTAATAAAAGCGGAGACACCTCCGTAAATTAAACCTTCAAGAAGATACGGTCTGAGAATAAACTTGTTCTGAGCACCGATTAACTTGAGAGTTCCGATCTCGGGTCGACGAGAAGAAACCTTGAGAGAGATGATAATCATGATAGTAAGAACGGAAGTAAGAGAAAGGACAGTAATGAGGAGAATACCGGCAGTTCTGATGGCCCTGGTCCACTTAGTTAACTCTTCAACCACGTCACGAGGAAAATCAATTTCTTTCTGACCCTGAGGAGTAACACTAATGATGCTGGACTTATTAAGTAGAGAAGCTGCTAAATCAAAATCTTTAGGAGACTCAACACTAATCTCGATACTGGCGGGAAGAATATCGGCAGTAACTAAACCAAGATCAGTAACTGTACCTAAAAGCAAAGGATCATTATTAACACTTTGTTTGTAAATCTCCAAAGCTTGGTCTTTGCTAATGTACTGAACAGACTTGATGACTGGCTCACCAGAAAGAATGTTGATTAATTGATTGGCTTGTTCTCGAGTATGGTCATCCTTAAGGTAGGCAATGATCTGAGGTTTGGTCTCAAAATCATTAAGAATACTTTCGGAAGCAAAAGAAACAACAGCAAAAATGGCAATGACAAAAAGAGTCAAGCTGGTAACAACAATAGCTGCTAGGGCTTGATAGGGAGATCTGCGGATGTTTTTAAGAGTTGTTTTCATATAAAGCCAAATCTTTTTTTCTTTTTAATTTTCTTTTTTTTACCTGCTTTAATTTCTTGATCGATATCAATATCGATTACAGTTTCTACTTTTTCTTCTTTTTTAATTTCCTCAACTTTTTTTTCAGGTTCTTTCTTATCTTCTTTATCTTTCTTGTCTTCAACCTTGTCTTTCTCTTTATCTTCAACTTTCTTTTTAGGTTTAGCCTTTTGGCCTTCATTTAAAGTAATTTTACCCTTTTCTAGATGAACATGGTGATGTTTGTCAGAGTTGATCATGTTTTCATCATGAGTAGCCATAACAACGGTAGTACCAGACTGATTAATCTTTTTTAAAAGGTCGTATATTTCTTTAGAAGTCCCCTTGTCTAAGTTACCAGTAGGTTCATCGGCAAAGAGGATGTGGGGTTCAGCGGCAATAGCTCTAGCCAAAGCGGCTCTTTGTAGTTCTCCACCAGAAAGTTGACCGGGGAAAAGATGTTCCTTACCAGAGATACCCATTTGACCGAGAAGATATGAAACCTTGTCACTAATCTGATCTTCAGCAAAAGAAGCAATCTCTAAACTGAGAGCAATGTTTTCGTAAACTGTCTTGTCGTTGATAATTTTGTAGTCTTGAAAAACAGTACCAATCTTACGTCTTAAACTGGGTAATTTTTTGTCGGTAATTTTAGAAATATCTTCTTTATCAACAGTAATGACACCAGAAGTGGGAGAGAGTTCTCTGATTAAAAGACGACCAACTGTAGTTTTACCAGCACCGGAAGGACCACTGATTACAACAAACTCACCGGGGGTAACAGAGAAATTGAGATTTTTAAGAACAGTGTCTCCGTTGGGAAAAGTTTTGGTAACTTGATCAAAAACAATCACTAGTTAATTAAAGTTAATAATTTTCTATTCCTCTGGAGATTCGACGTTGAGTTCATCAACTTGAACTCGACCAACGTCCATAAGCCAACCAGCTTTTTGACCAGTAAAGGTTTCACCCCAGATAGTGATTTGATGACCAACAAATTCATCTAGGTCAACAATGGAACTGGTGAGATATACGGTCTGTGAAACACCTCCTGTACGAAGTAAGCTGTGAGTACCTTCACCGTTAATACCACCTTTTTCAAGATAGCCGGTAACTTTGTCAGGGAAAAGATCAGTATCGTCAACACCAAAAGAGTCACCTACTTGAAGAGAGGTCTCGTCAATATCTACTCCTCTTAAATTTTCTCCTGGAGAAGAAGAATTAAGATTTTTAACCATTGCCCCAGTGAAAACACCAAGAATAATAGCTAGAGCAAAGAAGCCAATAATGGCAGGTGTAGGTTTTTTAGAAGTACCTTGAGGAGTGATCGAAGGTGTAGGTGTAGAAGAAGAAGGAGAAGGAGCTACCTCCTGAGATTCAGTACTCTCAACTTCAAAATCAATCTTTTTTATGTCCATGACAAATATGTTGCTTATTAATCTCCATCCAGTTTATCAGATTAATGAATTTTTGACAGTTGTTTAAGCTCAGCTTGAATGAATAAATCTAGTCCCCCATCAAGAACAGCATCGGGGTTAGAAGACTCGACTTTGGTACGCACATCTTTGACTAGTTTGTAAGGATGAAGAATATAAGAACGAATCTGATGTCCCCAACCAGGAACATGGTGATCACCTTTGATTTTAGCCATTTCCTCCCGACGTTTCTGTTCCTCTATTTTCCAGAGCTTGGCCTTAAGCATCTGCATAGCAAGCTCACGATTCTGAATTTGACTACGTTGGGTTTGACACTCAACTACGATACCGGTGGGTAGGTGTTTAATACGAACAGCACTGTTGACCTTGTTGACGTTTTGTCCTCCAGGCCCACTAGAACGGAAGAAATCGCTTTGAAGATCTTCTGACTTAATCTCAACAGCAACATTATCGTCCATGACCGGCATAACCTCGACAGCGGCAAAAGATGTTTGGCGCAAATTATCAGCATTAAAAGGACTGAGACGAACTAAGCGATGAGTGCCGGCTTCACCCTTAAGATATCCATAAGCAAGAGGTGCAGAGACAAGAATGGTGGCTGACTTAATACCCGCTTCTTCCCCGTCTGATTGAGAGATTAATTGATACTTCCAGTCTTGAGACTCACAGTAACGAGTGTACATGCGAAGTAACATTGAAGCCCAGTCCATGGCCTCGGTACCACCTTGACCCGAGTGAACGGAAAGAATAGCGCCCAGATGATCATACTGACCAGAAAGATATGTTTTTAGTTCTAATTTTTCGACTTGAGATAAGAGTTGTTTGTATAGTTTCTCAATTTCAGGAGAGAGGGTAGTGTCATTAATTTTCTTTTGAATGGAAAGGAGATCCTGAAGATCAGTGACAGATTTCTCCATATCAGTAACGTCTTTAATGGTTTGCTGAGCTTGAGAGAGTTTTTGAAGAACAGAACGGGCATTAGTTTCGTTTTTCCAGAGATCGGGAGCGGTTGAGTCTTTTTCTAACTTAACCACTTCTTGCTTAAGTGATTCCAGTTTAAGTTTTTTCTGGAGATCCTTGATTTTATTGTTTAGATTCTCAAGTTGAGATGTTTCGACGGACATGAGGATATTTTAACAGTAGACATGATTACTCGTAGCTGAAGTTTACCAACTGCCACCACCACCACCGCCACCACCACCGCCAGAGAAACCGCCTCCACCGGAAAAACCAGAACCAGAAGAAGAACGACCAGACTGAGGATTGTACGAAAGACCAGAAGAAGCTTGAGCACTAAAGTTGGAGAAATCACGGGCAAAGTGAGCTGGGGAGATAAAGCCAGAGAAGTAGGTAGGGGTTTCAAGACCCAGGACAGACATGTCCTTAGCTAGTTTAGTAACTACACCGAGAGAAACAGCAAAAGGAAGGACTTCTTCAATAAAAAGATTTTTCTCTTTTATTTCTTCACGCCACTTACCTGTCTTGATGGTTTGCTTTAAACCTTTGGCTTGGAGATAGTAGTTGGAACCAACAGCGGTTTTCTGCACCATGTTGCGAGCAAGTAAGATAGTAAGAAGTGCTTGTACTCCAGAGAGAACATAAGTAGCTGGAGGAATAAATGAGACAACAGAGACTAGGGGAATAACAAAACTGTAAATAATGACATTAAGAACCACAGCAAGGATGATGTACTTAGTCTTGACTGTTTGAGGTTGGGCAGTAAAAAGTTTCTTGGAGTAAAGAGATTCATAGATAGCTTTCTGAACTAAAGGTAATTTTTTATAAAATGTACCTTTTAACTTGGACATCTTGATCTCGTCCTTGGTGGAGAAAATGGAGTCAAGAAGTAAAAGCTGATGAGGAGGCAAGGAAGCGGAAGATTTTCTTTTCTTGGTAAAGAGATAGTCGTCTTTAGAAAAAATATTCTTGGCTTTAATCTTGGATATTTTCAAGTATCCTTGACGAGCCAGATCAAGTATCTCGGAGACAACATCTTGGGTGTCAGCTTTCTCATCAATGATGGTACCGGCTTCACCAGGAGTTAACTTGAGTGGTTCATAAACAAAAGGAACTCGGGAATAGCCAAACACAGGTTTTAGTTTCTTGGGTTTCTTGGGATCCATGTTAAAGACATTGGGAGAAAAGAAGACAAAGTCACGACCTTTTTTAAACCAGAGATAGGAGAAAATAAGGAGAGGAGAAAATAAGATTAGGAGATATGAGTTATCAGTTATCCTCTGAATAATTTTTTGTAGAAGGGTAGGAGTGATTAAAGAGTTGTTTTGATCAAGAGCGACGGCGATAGTAACATTGTCTCCCCAGTTAACAACCTCAGAGTAGGTAAAACTGGCTTGAGAATCAGAGTTCTGAGTAGGCTGACAAAGAGAGTCTGTACTACCGTACTCACCAGAGAAACACTCTAACTTGGTGATAGGAGCAAATTCAGAAGTAAAGGTGGTGAGGGTTTGGTAAATGGGAAAGTCCCAACCGTCACCAGTAATGTCAAGATATATCTCATCATAGTCCGAGTAAGACTTAAAAATATTGGCGATGGTGTAGGAAATGATGTACCTCTTCTGGCCAGTAAAAGTTATGTCAGCCTCACCGATCTTTAGAGTAACATTACCATCAGAGTAAGTACGCTCAAAAGATATCTTCTTACCATCAAGATCAGTAACTTTAAAATCAGTAACATCGGTAGAACGAATAGAGTAAGAGTCCCCCACTTTAACTGGAATGTAGCGATAGATGCCATGATGAGGAGTGTCTGTTTGGTAATCAATGGTTTCAGTAATGAAGAGAGTGGTGTCTTGATTAAGGACCACATCAGACTGAAAGAGGTTAATAGACTCTAAAGCAAAAACAGAGTGGGGAAAAATAAACAAAAGAAAGAAAGAAAAAATGGAGAGGAAGAATTTTTTTAATCTCATCTAATTAAAGATTTTACAATATCAATATTTTTCTTGTCTGGCCCTTGACCAGAAAAGCCAGGTACTTCCAAAATGATAGGTAGATGACGAAGTTTAGGATGGTTGATGAAGTGTCCTAGACCCTGAAGACCAATCTTACCCTGACCAATATTATCGTGTTGGTCTGAAGCAGAACCCAAAGCGGTTTTAGAATCATTAAGATGAAGACATTTTAAGTGGGGTAGAACCTTCAAGTTATCCAAAAGAGAAACAAGTTCGTCAATTTTCTTTTCCTGGGTTAAGTCAAAACCAGCGGCAAAAAGATGGGCAGTGTCAATACAAACTCCTAGACGAGGAGAAGAGACTTGTTTGAGAAGATATGAGATTTCTTCTAAACTACCAACCTTCCCCTTTTGACCAGCAGAGTTCTCAATTAGCAAAAGGGTCTGTGAACTGGCTTTAAGAATTTTTTTAATAGAGTCGACTACCTGAGAAGAAACAACATCAAAGCCACGACCTTGATGAGACCCAAGATGAACAATCACACCAGCAGACTTGATTAGATCACCGCTCTGCATGTCTGACTTAAGAGCAGACATTGATTTGTCATATATGTCTGAGTTGTCTGAAGCTAAGTTGACGAGATATAGAGTGTGGATGAAAACGGGACGAAGATCTTTGGTTTCAATCTGCCTGTTATATTCCTTTGCTTGATCAAGAGGAAACGGAGATCTAGCCCAAGAACGAGGAGAAGCGGCAAAAATCTGTAAACAATTGCCACCAATTTTTTCAGCCCTATCAAGAGAGTTGATTAAACCACCAGCAATTGAGACATGTCCACCAATTTTTCTTTTTGATTTCATGATGAGGCAAGTATATCAAGCAGGGTAAGGAGATGTGATAGTATGGAAA
>Ga0222658_1000133_pt1 | contig 46370 bp, 42 predicted proteins | sample AntAcemetagen476_FD_179830 | JGI IMG/M metagenome (GOLD analysis project Ga0222658, IMG submission 179830) | Saline water microbial communities from Ace Lake, Antarctica - #476 | ecosystem: Environmental > Aquatic > Non-marine Saline and Alkaline > Saline | place: Antarctica: Ace Lake... | reverse complement strand
ATTGTATCTAATATCTGATAAAACCTGTTCTTATACTGTACTGTAAAGTCGTTCCTTAGAGCTGCCTTGTTCTTTATAGAGAATGCACTTTCCAAGTCAAGGTTGCCTGGTACCAGCCTGTGTAGATTAGCTTTATTCTTAGCTTTTACGCTAAACCTGGCATTGTGCTTACCTATATATGAGCCTAATAATGCGTTAGCTTCTTCTATTGTGCTTATATTGGCTAATCTTAGTTCTTTAACCAGCCTATCCTGATGAGTCTTAAAAGAACGCTCTATCCTACCCTTTGCTTGTGGTGAATTAGCATGTATAACATCTACACCAAGCTCTTTCAATGCTCTTTCAAATTGACTTAGGTTCTTTATATTATTAAGTTCGTCTTCTAGCGTTGGGTTCTTAGTTGATTTATAAGTAGAGTGCTTATCGAGATAGATGCTCTGAGGAATACCATATCGCTTGATATAACGCTTGAAAGAGTCCATGGCCGGCATGGTACCTTCATATTCATAGAATCTGCCATATATCCTGCCTGTCGCGTCATCTATGTACCCCATGAGTACACATTTGGGACCCCTCTGCTCAAGCCAGGGATGATGGGAGCCATCCATCTGGATCATCTCGCCATAGTGGGTTTTCCTGGGCCTCCAACTACGGTGTTTTTTAGACTTTCGTTTTTTATAATAGATGCCGGCTTCTTTAAACCAGAGTCTTAATGTCTCAGGGTTAACTTGTATATTATCTTTTTCAAAGAGCTTCTCACTTGCAAAAGTAGGACTAAATCCTTTATATGTTGTATTGCATAAACTTAAAGCTTTACTCTTGATCTTAACAGGCTTACGCCTGTTAGAAGGCTTACCTCTTGTCTTATGTATTAAGGATATATCTCCGTGTTGTTTAACCTTAATTGCAATCCTTATGATCTGCCTACAAGAGATACCTAATATGCCTGCTGCTTCTTTTTGAGTAATTTGCTTGTTTATTACACTGGATATTACCGGTATTCGTTTTAATTCCTTCATACTCATTATGATAATGTCCTTTCCTGTCATAATAACCTCCCTTCAAAGAGGTATTATAACATATCAAGAAAGTGACATTTCTAAATTGGTATAATGTGACATTATCATATTGGGATTACAGAAAAAAATTTAAATTTATTCAAAATTTTTCATTATATGCGGACAATATATCCACGCGTTAAAACTTGGTCTTTTTAACAACCGTTATCTATACTGGTAGACGCTAATATTTTACAGTAACCATCTGAGCCTCCTTTTGCAAAGCTGTGCCACCACGCGCTATAACATCGACTGCTTATTTTATTTAGATCTAGGGTATAAGGAGTGTAGAACATAGAGAATTTCAACGGCACATAATAACGGCTTAAAAAGAAAGGCATCTTCACGCCTAATATACTCTGCGCAGACAAGCCTTGGCCGGCCAGAACCATTCTCGGTATAAACTTGCTCAAAAAATACCTCTTGGCCTTAAGCGGATTGTCCTTCACCATATCTTCAAACATAGATATGTGTCTATTCATCCTATCAAGCGGGAAAATATCGCGTATCTTCTTTCCGCTTCTTGGGATAAAGATATGCTGGGTAACATAGCATTGTGGCTTTCTACCGAAAATATAACGCAAAATGTATATAATTTTCTGAAACATATAGAACTCATCAAGAGTTATAAGATTCTTAGTCTGCTTGGCAAAGATCTCTACCAGCTCATCCATTGTAAGCTCGTCTTCTCTTGAAAGCCCTGCTCTTCCCATGTGAGAATAACCCCTGATGCTCAATTCACGTACAAACCTGTTATTTAGGCTGAATTCCGTAACCTCATTTATATCTCCTTGCGTCAATTCCGGTATTACAACATCTATTATACCTGTATTAAGCCGTAGTTTTTTCAAATTATCCAATACCTTCAACTTATCTTTCAACAAGCCTTTTCCCATGCCCATCTTTTCATAAACATTATCATCAGATAAACTGCTTATATTTATATGCACAATATCTACGCCGCTATTTTTTAACTTCTGAAGATAATTAAGATCTTTTAGCTTTATACCGTTTGTTAAGAGCCCGACATAATGGCCCGCATCATGAAAAAGCTTTATAACCTGAAATATATCTTCCCGCATCGTAGGCTCACCGCCTGATATTGATATGGTCTTTCTTCCCTTAATCGTATGAAGCGCTTTCCTGATATCGTCCGGTAGCACTTCGGTATATTTTTTACTCAGAGAATCGGCATAACATATCGAACAGCTTAAATTGCATTTTGAAGTCAGATGTAGGGCAAGATTACGGAAAGCGGCTTTGCGCGATAAGCGGCTTTCAGCAAAAAGGGTATTGTAAAAAGAAGTTAGGCCTTTATAATACCATGAATACTTTGAAATAACGCTTTTAAAACTGCCGTGTTTTTCGCACTCTTTAGCCATGTACGCTGAACCATTCTCGTCTATAATGCAGGCCTTAACAGCCTTTTTACAGACAGGGCAAATGCTATCGGTTTTTTCTATTATATTGTTCATAATAAGTTTCTACCAGATAAGTAAACTTTCTTTGATATAATTTCGATCTTTATATGCTAATCGCACTGCCTTATTTGCATGATTTAGAACCTGGTGTTCGTATAACATCTGCTAATTCTATGTCACAAACGCTTCTGCAAGGATAGTGACAGATAAATCGACTGCTATCCACATGAAAATCTTTATCTTTTAAGTCACCTATCACAGAATCGTCTATTCCACCGGCTGTAATTTTATTTCGAGCTATACGCCAAAAACCGCCGTAACATCGATATACACTAGCATCAGGCAAAACAAGGAAATATTTGCTTCCGCCAAGGCATTTTTTACGGTCATAATTATTAAAGTTGTCGTTATTGAGAATATAATTTTTACCATGTACCGGAAAATTGGTCTGGATATTCTCATCGCACTTTTCGTCTGGACCGACGAAAGCATCTACCCTAAACGGGAGCTTTAATTTTTTCTCAAAATATTCTTTGTAAAAACTACCTTTTGATAAATTAGTATCAGTGCCCACGCAACTTACTATTATATTAAATCCTTCCTTTTTTAATATATTTGCATTCCTGCCAAAAACCTCTAAACTAGTCATCTCCGGATGAAAACTTGCCAATATCCTAAACCCAGCCTTCTTTGCCCTTATTAAGCTTTCTATATTAGCTGAAATATTAGTAACAATTTGGGAAATAAGGTGTCTTTTAGAAAGACCGAGCAACAACTTGTCTAAGTCTTTGTACATTAGAGGCTCTCCACCGCTTATTGATATCAATGAAGGCGGGAACTTATTAAACAGCCTTATCCAAACCTTATTTTCAATATAAATTAGCTTCGATTTCATTAGAGAAACCGGAACGTGTTTGTAAGAGCAATAAGAACATCGGTAATTGCACGCAAAAGTAGGGTGCAACATAATTTGCGGCAATGCAAATGGCAAAGCTTTATAGAATTTAACTAATCTCAGCTTTGCGCTATCCGTTATAACTAAATTCATTAACTCTAAAATCCTAAGGCCTATAGTTTTTCGCATAGCAATTCCCCACATTAGGTAATAAGTACCTACAAGAATTATAAAATTATTAAATTAGCAGTAGTAATATTAAATATATTACTCTATTCATGATTGTAAAGATCAACAAATATACCATCTTTACCCATAGATAAATCTTGCTTGTATTCTGATAAAAGCCTCTGTCTTACCTTGAAGTAATTATATTTTAAGGGACCTGCTCTTCCCCATACGGAATAAATTAACCATATACGCTTTGATGATAAATCACCAGACATTATTTTCTGTGAATACACGCCTTCTGGCTTAAACCACAAAACATATAATTCCTTACTTTCCTTGATTAATTCCCATTCGCAAAGTCCAGCTTTTGCACAAATAGAATCAAAGCCGTGTAAAGCATAAGGATAGAAAATCTGCCCTATACCTACAAACTTTTTATTGCTAAAATAAGAATGGAAATAATCGACAGCGATAGCTAGCGCTTGAGCGTCTGTAACCATAATAAGATCATCCGACCTTAAATTATCCTTAACATATTCCATCAAACCTTCGTAATCCTTCTTATAATGGACCCCAACATATAAATCCTTTCCATTGGGGATCCAAAGTATAAAACCACGATAATAATTTATAGTTGAGAGGCCAATCAAAAGCAAAACAATAACTGACAATATCACTCGACTAGATCTTCTTTTAATACTACTCAATCCCTGTGTTATTAAAAGATAATAAAGTGGGGAGAATACAATAAGCTGCCTGTCTATATAAATAGGCATGATTAAGTAGGAAAGAGCATATACTAATATAAAAGGGGTGAAAAACAAGATTGGCAGAACTTTTATAGAATTCTTATTCTGTCGATAGCAATAATATGCGCCATAAATAAGCAGTCCTATAAAAATTGTTGTACCGCAATAGTACTCCCATCTATAAGGCGAATAGCCGAAATTAAAAACCGAAAATGTTGTAAATACAGTCCTAAAGCTTGGTATCGGAAGCCAGAACCCATTCTTCACAATATGCAAACAACTCCTTGTAAAAAATATAGCAGGTAAGGATAAGATCACAATAGTGAGAATGGAAATCCACCATAATTTAAAATATCGTCGATATTCTTTTAATAATACAACTATACCCATAGCAATAAGTAATATAATAGTATAATAACTAGTATATAGAGAAAAAATAGCTGAAAGCGTGAAAAAAAACCAAAAAACTATATTATTTTCCCTAATAGCCTTAATAAAAAAGTACAATACTAAAATCGCAAAAAAACATGCTGTCGAATATGCTCTTGCCTCTTGAGCATACCAAAGATAAAAAGGGCTGATAGCCATTACTAACAAGGCATACAAACTATTCCTTCTATTGAAAAATAAACGAGCCAATAGATAGAACGCTACTAAGGAAAACATGCTAAAAATGACTGATATAAATCTTAATGACTTTCCTCCTTCGAATAAAAAACTGTAAAAATAAACTAACAAATAATAGAAGGTGGGATTAGGGTCATTCTTAGCATAATATGCAAACTGCTCAAACGTGGAATCATGTTTATAAATTTTCATTGAAGCGCTAGTATGCTCTGCTGAAAAACGATTTGACATTAATTCATCGTTCCACAATGGAGACTTATCAATATTGTAAATTCGTAAAAACAATCCTAAAATAATAATTATGAAGAAACAGCTGATTGTCATTATTTTTTTATACATAGATAGATCCCTGTTATTACTAATCCGGCTATTTCACACCTTTACAGCATGAAAAAAATCATATGCTCTTTATAGCTACCATACAAACATTAAGAGAAATAAGGTTGGGGAATACTTTGTATAATCTTAGGCTCTTTATTACACGGGTAATAAAATTTAATCTACGAAATGGTGGCCTGATAAACCGGTCAGGGAACCAATAATCTATTTTTGAGATGGAAAAACCTGAATCAATTAACAACCGTTTGAGAAGCTTTGGCGGAACAATACGAATATGTTCGTTAATATTTGGTATATTGCCTACCAACCTGTCTTGAGCAGTACAGTCATTAATAAGTCCGGTAAACAGAAAAGAGAGCCTATTCAGGATAAATGACGAGTTCGGTACGGAACAAACGATAATACCCTCGTCTTTTAAGACACGGTGAATCTCTTTTAGCAAAGAAACAGGGTCAAATATATGCTCTATCACTTCCGTTAATAAAACAGAATCAAATGTTTCGCTCCTGAAAGGGAGCCTCTCTTCAATAGACGCGACAATACAGCTGACACCGTTTTGAGATGCTTCGCGCAAAGCTGATTCGGATAAATCAATACCAACAACTTTGTTGCGTTTTGTCAGTAAGGAGCTGATTGGGGCGCAGCCACAACCAACGTCTAAAATGGTTTTTTCTGAACAACCCATAAGCTGTTTAATAATTTTTTTTTGATAGAACAAAATATCGTTACTTCGATCATGAACCCTCTGCCTGCTATAATCATTTTTACGGTAATACAATTTTATATCACTCATAAATACACCTTATTTTGCTATGTTGGATCTTAAAAAATCCACGCACACAGTTATTAAGCTTCTGGGATGAAATAATATATTTGTATAATACGGGTTACAATGCGTACAAAAACACTGTTTGGAGCTTATCTCTTCCCTTATAATATCCGCTTTTCTGCTAAACCATATTCTCTTAAAATTATATTCAGCCTCTTTAAGATTACCCATAACCTCCGCCCTGGTGCAGCACGGCCATACGTCACCATAGGGTGAAATCTGTACGGAAACTACACCTGCACGGCAGGGAATCCTCTTTTCCTTGTCGACTAAGTAATAATATCTTTCCCGCATTAACTGCTTTAGATATAGAATCCCTTTGCTCTTTTCTTTAAATCTCTTTAAATAATAACTAACAGCTTCCCTATAGGCCTCAGGCGGCGGACTAATAGCATCTGAAAGATTTATAAGCTCCTTTCGCTGTTCCGCTATCTCTATAGCATAGGTATCCGGATTAAGTTCTTTTTTTACAAAATCGCAAATTTTAGGAATATCATTTACATTAAACGCGGAGACAACTGTATATATACCCAAATAAAAGTTGGGGTACTTTTTCTTTAATCCTACAAGTTTTTTATAAGTCTCCAATGTCTTTATAAAATCTCCTTTAAAGCCACGCATATAATCCTGTTTTTCATTTAAGCCATCCAGCGATATATTAATTATTAATTTAACATTCTTCATCTTACATACCCGAAGTATCTCTTCTGTCTTTTGATAAATCACCTCCGGAATTACCCCACTCACCGGGATATTGATTATAGAAGGCCTACAATATTCTACCGTGTGCTTTATTATAAGAACTAAATCATCTCTTAGGAATTGGTTTCCTCCGCTTATAGTAATCCACGAGGGGGAAGTTCCAATAGATTTAAGGGTCTTTGCCCACTCATCAGAAGTAAGCTCATTCCTGACTAGATCCGGGTTGTCTAAATACGTCCTCCATATATTGCATGTTTTACACCTTGCGACACATTTATTAGTTATTGACAGAGTCAGGTTTAACGGCATTACATGAAAACTAAATGGCAGCTTTAAAAGGCAGTTAAATACCCAATAGAAACCTAATTTTAAAAAACTATTTATCGATAAATACATATATACAGCTTCTGTTTATAAATATCCTTTAGACTTATACCACTCTATTGTTTTTTTTATACCTTCTTCCAACGCGAACGATTGAAGGCCAAGGCCTTTTCTTGCTTTTAAAGTGTCGTAGCTTCTACTTTCAGTAAAAAACTTGACTCGTGATAACGTAAGAGGCGGATCTATCTTTAAAATGGGTAATGAAAATTCAAAAACCTGTGAAATAAATACCGCAGTCTTCGCAGATAATGACCTATTAATACGTTTAACACCCAAATACTTAGCTATGAGCCCCGTAAGCTCTTTTACCGTAATGCTTCTTTCACCGGCTATCAAATAAGTTTCACCTATTGTGCCTGTATTTCCACAGCACGCTAGCAATGCTTGAATTATATCTTCTATATAGGTTGGGTGCAAGAGACTCTGTCCACCATCTATAAGAAAAAACATTCTTTTTTTGATAGCTTTGAACAATCCCAGCAAATGCGTATCACCGGGGCCATAAAGAAACTCAGGCCTTAACACAGTAACAGGGACATCCCTTTCACGATAATAATCAAATACTATACTCTCCGCCCTAGCCTTGGTTCTCTCATAAATATTTGAAGGGTTAGGCAGATAACCTTCGTTTGCGTTTTCCACGTTTGGGCCCGAAACACCTGCACTGCTTAAATATATAAACTGCCTTATCTGTCCATTTCCCGCACATACCTCAAGAAGGTTCCTCGTACCCTCTACGTTGACAGCATAACACATAGATTCCGATAAGCCATGTTTACCTAGAATTCCTGCAAGATGGAAAAGAACATCAATACCCTTAATAGCTTTTTTCAAGGAGGCCTTATCCTGTAAATCTCCGTATAAATAATTAATACCGCCTAAAGACTTAAGCTTTGCTATATCACTCGAGATCCTAACAAGCGCGTTTACCTTAACATTCAAATTAGATTTTAATAAAGCCTTCACTAGATGGCTTCCGATAAAACCCGTGGCTCCGGTAATTAAAATATTTGTTTTAAACCCCACTTTAACTATACTCCCGATGCATAATTCACCAAACTATATAGATTAGATGAGCATATTTCAGCTTAAAAGACTGCGGATAAAATGGTTCGATAATGGAAATTACCTGCAGGATATTTAATGCAATATTACAGATAGCCCTGCCTATATCACCTTTAAGAGGGTTACTTTTCGTGCCGGGCGGCCACGGAGGCATATCTATATAACCTGTATCACGATGTTTGTCGCTATCCGCGATATCCAACTGCTTAATTAACGCTGCCATTGTAGCTGTATTTAATCCTGAGTGGCTCTGATGCCCATTGTTATCACCATTGGGAACAAACAGAATAACTTTTTTGGCTATTTTTTTTAAGGATCTTATATATTGAATCTGATTATCAAAAGAAAGGCGCTGAAGAACCTCGCAAGACAAGGCTAAATCAAAATACTTATTAGCATAAACATCTTCCATGGACCACAAGTTACATAACCTCGCGGAACCTAAACTCTTATTACTTTTTTCAAAAATACGTTTTAAGGCGCATAGCTTATCTGCCCGCTCATCCACTATCTCGTAATAGCCTCCATTTCCCTCACAAAATGAGATAAAATCAAGGCTATAACCATACTTTTCAGGCAACCCCGCGATTAATATCTTAGGTTTTTCATTTTTTGATATATTTTTACTAAGTAATTTGTATTTTACCAGATATTCATAAACCGTACCAAAGCCTTCACCCTCTAATACTGCTAAGTCATAAAATTTTCGCGCTAATCTACTCAAAATAAACCTGTCATTTTGTATATTCCCTGCCTAAACAGTTCCTAAAACCAGAGATACTCTTATCTCGCAATTTTCTCTTTTGTACTTTTAATCGCATTGCCCAGAGCTCTCTTAAACTGCTGATCTGAACATTGCCGATACTGGCATTTTCAATAAAGCACAAAGCCATATCTCCATTTTCCCAAATAACAGGGTTCTTCCGTATCTCACAACCTGTCATTCTTTGGCCAAGAGCAAACCTCCATCCTAAAATTTTGCTTAATTCTTTATACGCGATCAAATACTCTTTATCTCCCGGCAACAGATTCTTTATATTTTCATCATTCTGTGCTATAAGCGTTTCAAGCAAAATACCTAAGTGATGAGCTCTAGCAAATCTTGCAAGATCTATTATGCAACTAAGGTTATACTTAGTAATAACAGACTCTACTCTTAAATACTTTTTCCGCTTTCTTAAACTAAAACCTTCTGCCTCATCCAACAATATTTTTAAGCCTAGCGGTATAAGATGCCGCAAATCTTTTCCATTATATACATATCTATAATCCACCCATTCGGTAGCGTTAACTTTTCCTGCCAAAGTATCGTATACCTCAGGATTAAAGGAATGAACTTTAATGGTAATATGTACATTATTTCTATACAGAAATTGCGCTGTATCCTTTCTTACTAAAATGCCATTGGTAAAGACCTCGCTTTTCATTGCCAAAGAATTCGCGTATTCTATCAATTTTAGGCTTATATCACCTAATAAGGGCTCACCGGGACCCGCAAACACTACCCACCGTACGCCCATCTCCTTAGCTTGATAAATAATACCTCGCCACTTGCTAAATTCTATATGGGGCCCCTGCTGTCTTCTTTCCTTGGAAAAACAATAGGGGCAATTCAGATTACATTCCGGTGCGGTAAACAATGTTATCCCATCAATCATCCTGTTGCTAAAAGCCTTCCTCATTCTGCTAAAAATCATATCCGTTCTTTCCTTATCATTTTTTGCTTTACACAACTATCATTCATAAGGAATCTCAACAAGATCTAGATAAACACCGTCTTTTTCCATTGATAATGTATTTTTGTAATGGCTAAACATATAACGCCTAACATCTAGGGAGTTCCTGGGCAAGGCGCCTTTTAAGTGCCAGGAAGAAGAGATTAGCCACACACGCTTTATCTTATTCTCTTCCAGGCGCATTTTACCTATCTGTCTTTTTCCATTTTTAAACCACCACCCGTATAATTGTCCTGTTTTAAGATTTAACCGGTCAATGCCTAATGACTTCACCATCGATCTTGTGCCTAAGCAGTATTCCACGGTATACGGATAGAAAAAATAGCCCATGCAAACTGATTTATTATGCATAACATCTTCCTTAAAACAAGAGGCAGCGATAATATAAGATTGTATATTTGTTGCAAGAATAGCATCATCATTCTCTAACTTTGCACTTATAAAAAACATTAAGTCAGTGTAATTCTTCTTAGCGTGCATTCCTATATAAAAACTTTTTCTGTTTTTAGGGGACGAGAGCATAAACCCGTGATAATAGTTGATAAGAGAAAACCCTATATAAACCATAACCAGGAACATGGCAGCTATTCTAAATAATTTAGTTTTAATGCTCAATACCCCTTTAGCTATTAAAAGGTAATAAAAGGGGCTGTATATAAAAAGCTGTCTATCCAGATAAACCGGGATAACATATCTGGAGATAAGGTATGTTAACGCTATAGGGGCCAAAAAAGACAAAAATAAAATAATCGCGTTTTTTTGATTACTTCTGAAAAAAGAATACGCGCCATAGATATACAGAGCAACAAATATTGTTGGCGCTGTATAAATCTGCCACATAGCGGATGAATACCCGAGAACGAAAACAACACATGTATTCAACACTATTCGCAACGATGGTACTGGCAGCCAAAAACTGCTTCTGACAAAACTTAAATGACTTGCTAAGATAAATAATAAGGGAATCATTGAGAAAAAGATCAAGAGTGTTATTAATGCCCACTTTATCTTATTCTTTTCCTCTCTGTTCCAAATAAACATAATCACAAAAGGCAGTAATAAAAACACGGAAAAATAACTTGAGTAACAAGCGCTTACGCACGATAGCGCAAACAAGATTAAATAAGATGCCTTTCCTGTCTTTAGCGCACGCAAATAACAATATACAGCTAGAAGAACAAAGAAAGCAGCCATAGAGTACACCCTTGCCTCTTGGGCATACCATATCTGCATAGGGCTGAATGCCATAATTAAGAGGGCATAGACGGAAACCTTCCTATCGAAAAAGAGACGTGATAATTTATAAAATACTCCAAGAGCAAGCATGCTAAATATAACTGATAGAAATCTCAGCATTACTCCAGAGCCAAACAAAAAACTATATATATAGACTACTAAGTAATAAAATACTGAAGACGGATCATGCATAAGACGTTTTACAAAATAATTAGCAAAATATTCTCCGTACAATTCAGCCAATGCCTTAATATTCTCATAAGAATAATGATTAGAAATCAACTCATCGAACCATAAGTCATATCTATTAAAACCGTAGATACGTAAGGCCAATGCTCCTACAAAGATTCCAATGATAATTATCATTTTTTTTCTTTTCATTAGCTTATTTTCCTTTTCCATAAAACAGCCTCATGTATAGTAACGCGACTCTCCTAAAAAGTGCTTTGCATGTAATAACAATTTTTGCAAGAAAACTAACTTCTAACAACATTCTCATCTTAAACATATTCCAAAGAATGCGGATGTAACCCATATCTGCAACATAAAGCGGCACCCTGTTTTTAGGCTCAAGCCAGAATGAATCATCAATCAATCCTTTCTCCACGCACTGATTATACAACACAGTGCCGGGGAAAATTCTTACGGCTGAAAAATAGACCTTATCGGGTTTAACCACAGATAAGAGCTCTCTTGTTTCGCGCAAGGTCTCTTTATCCTCGCCGGGATACCCTAGCATTATATTACAAATAGTTTTTATGCCTGACTCTTTTGTCAATGCAAACGCTCTTTTTACGTCCTCGAAAGAGAACTTTTTGTTCATGGCCTCAAGGATCTTTGGGCTGCCTGTTTCGACGCCAAAGAATATCGCCTCACAACCACTCTCTCTCATAAGTTTCAGTGTAGCAAAATCTACCCTATCAACACGAGAGCGGACAGTCCATTTTAGCCTGATCTTTTTTTTGATTATACCTTTGCACAACTCTCTTGTTCTGTCTGTATCTACGGCGAAAAAATCGTCGTGGAACATAACGCGGCCTTGCTTTTTAAAGTTCTGTATTATCATCATCTCTTCTATAACGCGAGCAACGCTATGAACCCTATAACGCCCTTTATAAATAGCCGGGATACTACAAAAATTACATCTAAAAGGGCACCCCCTAGATGTCAATATGTGAAAATCTATCTCATTAACACTGTTCTTGTATTGATCAAGCTCTATAAGGTGAAAAGCGGGTTTTGGTATTTTATCTATGCACTCTACCCATGTGTTTTTTGTTGTAATAATTTCTCCGCTAGTACCTCGAAAGGCAACTCCGGGAATATCTTTCAAATCTTTTTTGGCTACCTTGAACTCTATTGCGTATCTTAGAAACGATAATTCGCTCTCTCCTAAAAATATCGCGTCGACATCTATAGTATTCAAGATCTGCTTATAGAATAATGTAGGGTGAATACCGCCTAAAACAACCTTGGCATTTTTATAAATCTTTCTAATAATATTAATTATGCTAAATGCGGTAGAACGATTGTCTGACAACATGCTTATACCAAAAATGTCGCCTTTATTGTCCATTATTACTTTCTTCATACGACCAATATTGTGGTCATTTACAAAATCTATTATCTTAACTGCTAACCCCTTTTCTTCCAGAGTAGCCGCTATATACATCAATCCGAGAGGATACGAAATAGAAAGTTCGGGATTATAGGAAAAACCGGTAGGGGGATTTATAAGTACAATTTTCATAATAGCCAATCTATTTCTTTTTATATGTCTGCCAAATAAACGGGGGCAATTCTTTATAAAAATAGTATTTACAAAAAGCGATCATCCGGCTGGCCGTTTCAAGCGCACATAAGCAGAATATTTGTACAAGCAAATGCGGGTTCTTTACTGCATAGATAAAAGTAGCTTGCGCGACGAGCTTTAAATCCATGCTACCTACCGAATAGCCTGATCTTGCTTTTGTATCGAGATGACCGCTAAAGATTCTTATTCGCTGAAAAACGAGATCTCTTATAGTTGTAGGACACATATTATATATAAGTGCCCTCTCTTCGTAGCGCAATTTGTAATCTCTTGCTGAGAAAAAAGCCTCTATGCTTGACTCGTCGACTGCGGTGTCGCAGGGAATCTTGCCTATAGTAGCTCTGAATGCAACAGCCTCACCTAATTTAGGACTCTTCTTATTGAATTGGTTATTAACCCCCCATAGAACCCTATTAAGCGAAGATACAAAGTCAATGCTATTAGATACGGGCACCGCATGAGCGCCCGTCATTCCGATATCTTCCTGCCTAAAAGGCTCTATCAGGTGAGATAAGCAATTTTTATCCAGTATAATGTCTGAGCTAAGAATAACGCGGATATCACCACTCGCTCTCTCTAGAAAAAGGTTTATTGCTGTTGCTTTGCCGGTGCGCCTTGCTTCCTCGAGCAAAACAAAATGGGGATTCTCTTTAACGTAATACTTGACTTTTTTTACGGAATCATCTGTACAACCGCTTGCGATAAAAATTACCTCGTGTATATCTATGCCTACCTGGCTTAGGATACTCTCTATAAGTTCTTCAATATTTTCCGATTCGTTATATATCGGAACGCCAATACTTATTTTGGGTAAAAAAACATTTTTCATAAACTCTGGTTTCTTGTTTACTGCCTCATGCCAAACATGCTTTTATAAAATATGCGCTATATGTCAGTAAACCACCCCCACTAAGCACCTCTGCATATGAATAAGTGCTAACTATAAGGAATATTATACGATACAAATAGCAAAAAAAGAAGATAAAATTGATTAATTATCAAACAGGTATTTTGGTAGTAATGCCTTTGCAAGGCATTACCAGGGGATTAAAAGATAATTGCGAGGGGTTTATTAAATTAAAACTTCAACGTACAGCCGCCGCTTGCCGCGGTTTCACCAACCCACCTTCCTTCAATATTTATAGATATGTTCTCTGGAGCCGTTATATCACAACCTGTTAAAAATACAAACTTATCGTCACTGCTTGCACTTCCTATATCATAAATGGTACCAGCAAATGTGAACTTTGAATCTGTCTTTGAATCCGCATAGGCAATACCTAAATAAGGTATTACAGAATAGGGCGTTGCTGGATTGCTCGTATCGCCATTCATAATAAACTCCATGCTAACAATACCTGCTATCTGCCACTCGCTCACCTTAAATTCACTTGCGCTAACTGAGCGTTCCGCTCCTTCTATATGTGCGCTTTTTACACCAGGGTCTGTATACAGGTACTGCGCATCCATACTAAACCTTATTCTGTGCTCAGGAATATCAAATAACAAACCTCTTCCGCCAATCCCAAAAGCAAACCCATCTTCTCCACGCATCTTTACTAGAACATTGTTTTGATGCCATGATGACTTTAGATGTGATGTACCAAGTTTTATGTACGGTTCAAACCTGTCTGCTATAGTATAACCTAAACGAAGCAGATATCTCTGACCCTCTGATTCCGCGCTGGTTACACTGCCTTCTCCATCAAGATCTTTATCAAATACCCAATCTACGTCAAAACTCGCCTTTATAGGGCCTATGCCTGACGCTTGTAAATTCGCGATACCGGGGCCATAAGGAATCTTAGGGTCTGATGTATTGCCCGCAACTTGCGCAAAACAACTACCTGCATAAAGAAGAACGCAAGCTACAACAACAACTCTCTTAAACATATTTTACTCCTTTTTAAAATAAATAAACCGACTTTTTATAGTCGGCAAAATAAAGGGAATCTCTGATTATAACTACTGAATATGGAACCCCGTCAATTCCATCTACCCCACCGAATTTATATCACTATTTTTACTATATAAGAAAAATACCGCATTGTAAAGTAAAAAACGTGCTTTTAATTATTTTTTTGCGCGATTCAATTCGTTCAGGCCATCCAATTTCTTCTGCTGTTGATTGAATTTATTGATATCGTTGACCCTCTTTTGCTGTTTATTAAGTTCGTTTATCCGTCTTATCTGATCCATAGAGTTCTGAGCGTTATTTGACTCATTAGTTTTCCTTATCTGGTCTACGCGTTCTTGAGTCTGTCGCAGCTGTTCTTCTTTTTCGCTCTTATCAACATTCTCCGGCACGCCCTTTATCGGGGTTGTATTGTTTGCCGCGTCATATTTTGCCCTGTCTATGACATCTTGGGAAGGTATCTCCATTGCTTTTGCGGCCGTTACACCAGCCATCGCTGATCGTGCCTCTTGGCTATCTTTTGCTAACTGCTTTTCAACGATATTCTCCGCTTCGTTATATGGCAATTCTTTTATTTTCTTTTCACCTGCTTGGGGTTTAGTGGCCTTAGAGTTTTTTACTTGTGGCTCTGGCGCATCTGCCTTTTTAGCAGGTACGCTCTTTTGTGCCTGCTCATCCTTATTAAACCACTTTTTCCAGAATTGCGCGTACGCGCTGTTTGCGCTACCTGTTAATACAAAAACAACTAAAGCAATAACTATGGATTTTTTACGCATTTTATTATTTCTCCCTTTTTACAATATATTACACTAACAACCTCTCGACATGCAAGATAAATTTAGCTTGCCTGCTATAATGTTTTTTGCTATACTCAGGGCTGGTAAAATAAGGTCGCGAGGATGGCGGAATTGGCAGACGCGCTAGGTTGAGGGCCTAGTGGAGGCAACTCCATGGGGGTTCAACTCCCCCTCCTCGCACCAGTAATTCACAGGGAGTTGAAGAGAGCTTTGCGCCGAGCGAGTAGCGAGGAATAGTTTGCGAACGAAGTTGAGCAAACGGCAGCAAAGTGAGTGGCCGACCCGCAGTCTCTTGGCGAGCTTAACAAGCGAGCCGAGACGAAGGGCGCCAACTCCCCCTCCTCGCACCAGAATTTTACCTGTGGAATAATTTTAAATTCTAAGGAGTATAAGATGGAAAATACAAAATTGGTGCTTTTGCGACACGGTGAGAGCATATGGAACAAAGAAAACCGCTTTACGGGATGGACAGATGTAGACCTCTCTGAAAAAGGCATATCTGAAGCCGAGGAATCAGGAGAGACGCTAAAAAAAGAAGGCTATGTATTTGACGTCGCCTTTACATCCGTACTAAAAAGAGCTATCCGAACTCTATGGATAACTCTCGACAACATGGACCTCATGTGGATACCTGTATACCGTTCATGGCGGCTCAATGAAAAGCATTACGGCACTCTTCAAGGACTGAATAAAGCTGAGACCGCTAAAAAATATGGGGAAGAGCAGGTCCTTTTGTGGAGACGCGCATATGATATACAGCCACCGGCTATTGAAATAACTGACCCACGCCATCCTGCGAATGATCCTAGATATAAGGAACTCAATAAGAGCGACATGCCGTCGACAGAATGCTTAAAAGACACTGTAAAGCGCTTCCTGCCCTACTGGCACAATGATATCGCTCCTGCATTAAAGTCAGGTAAAAAAATATTAATAGTGGCGCATGGCAACAGCTTAAGGGCACTTGTAAAATATCTAGATAAGGTCTCAGATAATGATATTGTTAAACTTAATATCCCCACAGGTATACCCCTTGTATACGAACTTGACAAAGATTTAAATGCCATAAAACATTATTACCTTGGTGACCCTGAAAAAGTTAAAAAAGCAATGGATACTGTCGCCTCTCAAGGTAAAGCTAAAAACTAAAAATAATATAAAAAAAGGGGACGGTTCTGGTTTTTTGTGTTATGTTTTTCCGAAAACCAGAACCGTCCCCTTTTTTTTAAGCTATGGTAATGCTCTTGTCAAGATATATATCCTGTATAGCGTTTAACAGCTTAATGCCTTCCTGCATAGGCTTCTGGAAAGCTTTTCTGCCGGAAATAAGTCCTGTACCACCGGCCCTTTTGTTTATAACCGCTGTCTTTACCGCTTGCTGCAAGTCGTTTTCTCCTGATGGCCCACCTGAATTTATCAGTCCGATTCTACCCATATAGCAGTTTGCCAGTTGATAGCGCGTAAGATCTATCGGATGGTCCGATGAGAGCTTATCGTAAACCAGAGGACTTGTCTTGCCAAAATTAATAGCGATATAACCACCATTATTTGTCGGCAGCTTCTGCTTGATAATGTCCGCCTCTATTGTAACGCCTAAATGGTTTGCCTGACCTGTAAGGTCTGCGGAGGCGTGATAATCCACGCCATTGCTTTTAAAGCCGTCATTTCTTAAATAGCACCAAAGTATTGTAAACATCCCAAGCTTATGCGCTTTAGCAAAGGCGGCTGAAACCTCACCTATCTGCCTTCGTGATTCTTCTGATCCAAAATATATAGTCGCCCCTACGGCAACCGCACCCATATCACTTGCCTGCTCAACTGACGCGAACATCCTCTGATCAAATGTATTAGGATAGCTTAAGAGTTCATTATGATTCAACTTAAGGATAAGGGGTATCTTTTTAGCGTATTTAGCCGATACCACTCCCAGGACGCCCAATGTCGAGGCAACCCCGTTACACCCGCCCTCTATTGCAAGCTTTACGATATTCTCGGGATCAAAATATAATGGATTCGGTGCGAAAGAAGCGCCTGCTGAATGTTCGATGCCCTGGTCCACCGGCAATATAGAAAGATAACCCGTACCTTTTAAACGGCCGTGATTAAATAAAAGATTCATATTCCTTAAAACAGCTTTCGGCCTATCGGATATAGAAAATATCCTTTCAACAAAATCAGGGCCCGGCAGATGCAACTCATCCTTTGGTATAGTATTGCAAGTATGCATTAGCAGATACTGCCCCTCTCCACCTAATAAATCCGCAATTCTCGTCATATTAATACCCTCCTTTTTTATATAAGCGCTTGTAGCCTTATATATTGTAACTTAAATGAATAAAAAATCAAATATTAAAAGACTTGTTGTAGCGTTAAACCCTAAGGCTTATGGTTCTCTCCTCAGTCGCCGGGCTTACCTTTACTAATCTCTCTTTGCCGCCGGTGCACTCCTTGCACAAGATGCTAACCTCGCAGCCCGGTTCTGTATCACTGTATCTGGCAACAATGCTAGCTGCGGCATTTATCATATCCTCATCAAAACGCCCTCTTCCTATACCTATAGGCCCGGGGATATCGACTGGTTCAAAAGAATAATCCTGATTCCTCATAAGCCCAACCAGCAGGCTATTCTGCTTCTCATTGCGCCCTATTATAAGTTTGGCTTCCGGCGAGATCCTGAATACCCTGCCATTTTTAATAAGGTCTATATCATTTACCTCAAAATCCTTTTCATGCTTAATTATATCGCGCATCTTATCTGAAAAAATCTTATCCGCCAAAAGGCAGCCTCCGGCAGGATTTGGAAAATCTTCAATACCATACTTTTTAGCGAGCGCAAGCTGTGGCTTTCTTGATCTTCCCTCTATGGCGAGCAGTTTCTCCCTGTCTATCCAGCCACGCTGTTCGGGAATACTTTCCTTAAAAAGCTTAGCTGTTAAGGGCCTTACAATAATACCTGATGCTCCGCTTGATCTTTCTATTTCACCAAGTATAGATCGATGTTGTGACATGGGGCGCTGACCTAAGACCTCACCAGTGACTAAAAAACTGGATCCTGTTTTTTTCATGTACTCTTTGGCGGTTTTTAGTATAAATATTTTGCAATCAATACATGGATTAAGATTCTTTCCGTATCCATGGGCAGGGTTTTTGACTACATCGAAATACTCTTTATTGACATCTAGAATGCTTAATTTTGCCTTTGCCTGAGAAGCAGACTTCTCAAGTACCAAACGATTAATTTTATCATCGTACTTCCCCCAAAAAACAGTCTTGAAATACAGCGCCTCAACATCTATTCCCTGGTCTGCAATCAACCTCGTAGCGAGTATGCTATCTAAACCACCTGAAAATAGTGATACAGCTTTCACGATACAGATCCTCTTAACACATATTCTAGTACAATATCCGCTTGCTTTGCTGCCGCGATATTGACTCTAGGAGAAAATGCCGGTGCCTTGTCTATTCCGGTCTTGAGATCTCCGACGAGAACAAGGTTTTGGCTTATGTTTTTTATGCGTATCTGGTCCGAGCTTCCAAATCCTGCTACCCCTGAGGCCGCGACTATAAGCTTTACCTTGTTTAGAAGGCTCGATACAAGCATGCTCTTCTCTTTTGGCTCATCAAGCGCCTCTACGACAATATCGCAATCACCAAAAACCTTTGCCGCGTTTGAACGGTTTAGCCTTTGTTTAATAGCATCTATCTCTATCTCAGGATTTATTCTTTTTAGATTCAGCTCTAAGGCCTTGACCTTTGTCATGTTTATCTGGTCTAAAAAATAGAACTGCCTATTAAGATTGGATCTTTCCAATACATCAGAATCGACTATCTTAAATCTGATAAACCCACTTCGCACAAGATTAAAGGCACAATTTGACCCCAGGCCTCCGCAACCGGCTATACCGATCTTTATGGATTCGATCTTCTTAATAGCGTCTTTACCCAATTTATCTTCTAGGAATCTTTTCATGGCGTTCCTTATAAGGGGGACGGTCCCCCTTATTTCATTACCAATCTTTTAACACAGGTTGGTATCCGCGGTTGAGCAAAAACTCTCTTACCTCTGATACGCTTCTCTTATCATTTATCGAAAACTGCTCTGCGTCCTGTTCCGAGCTACCTGATGTATGCCCGCCAACTGCTGTAGTGGAATCCGCTGAGATCTTAGTGACGCCTAACGGTAGGATATTATCTCTTAATTCCTGGCTCTCTCTCGTGGAGAGCGCAATACCTATCCTTGGCAGAAAAATCCTTAAAGCCAAAATTAGCTGCACTATATCTCTATCTAAAACCTGATAGCAAGGGCTATATTCTTGTGTCTGGGGCCTGATACGCGGTACTGATATAGCTATCTCTGCCTCAGGAAATTTATCCTGAAGATATTGAGCATGCAAGCCAACAAAAAATCCATCATCACGCCAGTGGCTTAATCCAAGCAAGGCCCCTATATTAGCGGTTCTCATTTTTTTATTTAAGGCCCTCTCCGCCGAATCAAGACGGAATTCATAATCCCTCTTAGGCCCCTTAAGATGCACCTTATCGTAAATAACCCTGTTATATGTTTCCTGGTATATTGTAAGTCCGTCTATCCCTTCTATTATCAGCTCTCCATACTCATCTTCTGTTAATGGATAAATCTCTATGGATATAGAACTAAAATATCTCTTTAATACTCTTATGGAATCTTTTATATATAATAGTGGGCTTTGTGACTTAGAACTTCCTGTAAGGATAAGCACGTGCTTTAAACCTGTATCGGCAATATATCGCGCCTCTATGCTAAGCTCATCCATAGTGAGTTTTTTTCTAGCACTTTTTTCATTTACATTAAATCCGCAATAGATACAATGATTATCGCAGTAATTAGAGAGATACATAGGCGTATATAATTGTATAGTCTTTCCAAAATTTTTCAATGTTATCTTGTGAGCCTTTTGCGCCATATCTTCAAGGTAATCCACGGCACCTGGAGAGAGAAGCGCGAGAAATTCTGTGGGAGCCAATATATCCTTAGAAAGAATGGCCTTTATATCTTTTGCTGTTACAGAATTTAGCCCATCCTTCAAGCTTGTGTGTTCGTATTTTTTAATCAGATTTATAAAACTCATAAGTTAAGTGTTTCGTGCAACTATATTCGGTTTTAAGCTATCGGTTATCGTTTAATAATAGAACATTTGCTTATTGGAACATTGTCCCGATTAGGAATAAAACACTGTCCCGAACAATTTGGAAACTGTTTCGGTTTTATTTTATATTCCTTAGAAACCCCGTAAGAGGTGAGGATGAGTTTGCAGATTCATTTACAGCTATACCACTATTTAAGTACGCTGTTCTGCCGGCTCTTACCGCAAGGCTAAAGGCCTCTGCCGTAGCTACAGGATCATCCGCTGTCGCGATAGCTGTATTTACTAAGACAGCGGCGCAACCAAGCTCCATGCACGCGGCTGCCTCAGATGGCCATCCAATACCCGCATCTACTATCACAGGTATCTCTATCTCGCTTACCATTATCCGCACAAGCTCTTCTGTCTTAAGCCCCCGGTTGCTGCCTATCGGGGAACCTAAGGGCATTACAGCGCCTGCTCCTGCATCTACAAGGCGTTTTGCCATGCTCAGGTCAGGGCTCATATATGGAAGCACTGTAAAGCCCTCCTTTACCAATACCTCCGTAGCCTTCAATGTCTCTGTATTATCAGGAAGGAGATACTTGTTATCCGATATCACCTCTATCTTTATCCAGTTACCGCACCCAAAAGCTTGTCCAAGCCTGGCTATCCTTATCGCTTCATCCGCGTCTCTGGCACCTGATGTATTGATCATGACTATACAGGATTCAGGTATGTAGTCTAAGATGTTCTCATCTGCAGAATCAGCATCAACCCTTCTAAGGGCAACTGTAACAATCTCTGCCTGAGAGGCTTCCAGTACCTTCCTGACAAGAGACTTATCCGGAAATTTTCCTGTACCTATAAGCAACCTGTTATGTATAATCTTATCCGCTATCTTTAAAATATCTTCCATTCTATCCTCCCCCTACAAAGCTGACGATCTCGATATTATCTTTTTCATTTAAGGAGACCTCGTGCCAGTGCTCTTTGAGCACGATCTTGTGATTATGTTCTACTACTATCCTCTCTGCTTTTAATCTCTTCGTGTTGATAAGCTCGAGAAGAGTATCGCATTTAACAACATCTTTCTCTTCTCCGTTTATCCTTAAGATCATGCTCTTATCTCTGTTTTAGAGAGCCTGATCTTATATTTTAAACTCTCCGCCGCGGCAGTAACATTATCAGATCCGGTAATAGCGCGTATTACCGCTATATTTTTCGCTCCTCTATTTAACAGCGAATCTACATTCTCCGGATTAATTCCACCTATAAATACAACCGGTTTATTCGCTATGCGGAGTACCTCATCGACATCAGCTGTTCCTATAAAATAATCCTTTGTCCTTGTTGGAAATATCGGGCCAAAGGCTATATAATCAAACTCTTCGGCATTGGCTTGTTTCAACTCTTCTATGGAATGCGTGGATATGCCTATTGCCTTTCCGGGCCCTATTATGTTGCGTGTACTTAAGAGTGGATATCTCTTAATATCTTCCTGGCCCAGATGGAGACCATCCGCATCCAGTCTTTTCGCGAGACATGGATCGTCATTTACAATAAAGGGTATATTACACTCTCTGCATAAAGATAGCAGGCTTTTGCCAAGTGTGATCAAATCTTTTTCAGGCATCGCTTTTTCCCGCATCTGTAGAATATCAACACCTGCTGCAACTGCCTGCCTTGCTATATCCAGAACAGGCCTTCCATTTGCGTATTCAGAGCTTAAAACAAGGTATAAATTGTAATCTTTTATAGGGTACATTTTTTAATACACTTTAAGGCTTTTTGGATATCTTTGCCCAGCTATCTCTCAGTGATACTGTGCGATTAAAGATAGGTTTTTCTTCAGAAGAATCTTTATCAGCGCAAAAATAACCCTGCCTTTCAAACTGGTATGGATCGCCTGCTTTCGCGTGATTTAAGCTAGGTTCCGTATAAACCGGATATAAAACCTTTAGAGAATTGGGATTAAGATTGGATTTGTAATCTTTTCCATCTTCCGCGTCATCAGGCTCCTGATTAAGAAAAAGATGTTCATAGAGCCGCACCTCTGCTTTAAGTGCGTGCAAGGCTGAGACCCAATGGAGAGTTGCCTTTACTTTTCTACCATCCGGCGCGTCTCCTCCCCTAGTCGCGGGATCATAACTGCACTTAAGCTCAACTATATTGCCTTGCTCATCTTTTATAACTTCCTCGCACCTGATAAAATAGGCATAACGTAAACGCACCTCCCTGTCTGGCGCCAAACGAAAGAACTTTTTTTGCGGTTCTTCCATAAAATCATCCTGCTCAATATATAATGTACGGGAGAAAGGTATCTTCCTCGTTCCGGCGTTTTTATCCTCTGGATTATTGACCGCATCAAGCTGTTCATCCTTGTCCTCTGGGTAATTTACTATTGTTACCTTAAGAGGCTTTAATACCGCCATTACGCGTGGTGCGGCCTTATTTAGTTCTTCTCGCAGGCTATTCTCTAAGACCACAATCTCTATAAGGCTATTTACCTTTGATACACCTATGTTGACACAAAAATTTCGTATTGAACTTGGCGTATAGCCTCGCCTTCTCAGGCCCGATATAGTAGGCATGCGGGGGTCATCCCAGCCACTTACATATTTTTCTTTTACAAGTTCTATGAGCTTTCGCTTGCTAAGAATAGTATAACTTAAATTTAAACGCGCAAATTCTATCTGTTGCGGATGATAAACCTCTAAAGCATCTAGTATCCAATCATATAATGGGCGGTTGTTCTCAAATTCCAATGTACAGATAGAATGCGTTATCTTCTCTATCGAATCTGAAATGCAATGCGCGAAATCATACATAGGATAGATGCACCATTTTCTATCGGTCCTATGGTGATATTCTCTCTTGATCCGATATATAGCAGGGTCCCGCATCACAATGTTTGGATGTGCCATGTCTATCTTGGCGCGTAATACCCTTGATCCATCCTCGAATTCCTCATTCTTCATGCGCTTAAAAAGATCTAGGTTCTCCTCTACCGAGCGGCCACGATATGGGCTCTTCTTTCCGGGGGTTGTCAATGTCCCACGATATTCTCTTATCTGGTCAGGGCTTAAGTCGCAGACATAAGCCTTTTCTTTCTCAATAAGTTTAACTGCAAATTTATAAAGCCTATCGAAATAATCTGACGCGTAAAAGAGCCTATCACCCCAATCAAAGCCCAGCCATTTCACATCTTCTTCTATCGACTTTACATACTCAAGCTCCTCCTTGCTTGGGTTTGTATCATCAAAGCGCAGGTTACAGAGGCCTTTATATTGAGCCGCGAGGGTGAAGTTCAAACATATAGACTTAGCGTGTCCTATGTGGAGATAGCCATTAGGCTCAGGGGGGAAACGCGTGCAGACCTTGTTATCGTACCTGCCTGTTTCAATATCTTTATCGATGATCTCCGTTATAAAATTTGACAGCCTGTTCTCTTCTTGCATATTTTCCTCGCTATAAAAAGGGGACGGTCCTAAAGGGGACACCCTTAATACTGAATTTTATTGTTTTTTGCTCTTTTTGAATAATAATACATTAACTAAGATATCTGTAATAAAAATATATATTTTCATTAAATTTTACCAATTTCCATGCGTAAGGGTGCCCCCTTTAGGACCGTCCCCTTTAACCCCAGAGTTTTTCCAGGTCATATTTTTCAGGTTTTGCTCTCATTCCAAATCCAAAGAATTCATTTAGCCATGCCATCGGCTCAACCTTTGCTATTGATTTAAGGTCAGGCCACTTCCCTATAATATTGATCTCTATAACATCCTTGAGCAGGTTAACCCCCAAGAGGTGTGGAAGCAAGAGTTTTTTAAAAAATCCCGCGCCAAAAAGCTTTGTTCCCGCGGTTATATCAAATCTGCCATCAAATGTTACCTTACCTAAAAAATGTACACTTAGGTTATCCGCGTCGAAAAAGGCATAATTCACATTAACACACCTATCCGCTACAAAGAATATTACCTCTGCCTTTTTAAAAACCGGCAGGGTGAAATTCTCATCAAAATTCTTAAGCCCCTCTTCAACCGATGAAAAGAGAGGCGTATTCCGCAGATCGCAATTCTGTAACATTATACTGCCGTAGCCTTTTATTGTATCATAAAAATCCTTTATCTTGCTTATAAAGGATATAGAGCCCGCTAATTGCCCTGTTGTACTTTTTAACTGTGGGTGTACTTTCGAAAACGCATCAAGGTCTAATCCGTCGACATAAAGCTCCGCGCCTATTCTTTCCATATCTGTGCGTATCTTGCCGTGTATATCGCCGTTATAAAAACGCGCCGGGGGCATCTCGCCTTCAAAGATACCATCTTTAGCTTTCATATCAAGGTTAAAGGACAACGGCTGCAGCTTAAACAAGGAGAGGTTTTTAACATCAACCGCGAGTTTTCCTTGCAGGCTATCGAGATCATCGGCTTCACCTGTCAAGCGCCCTGAGAAATTTATTCCGCCCAACAGGTCCTCTCTGTCTATCTTTAGAAGTTTTGAAAGATCGGGCATATTGATATCGCCGATGATATGGAGATTAAATAGCGAATCCTCTAAATCCTGCATATCCGCGTTTATATTGATAAAGGAATCGTCTTTTTTGAGGCCCCAATACGCTCTACCATATGTGTACGTAGGCAGGATTAAAGAGAAATCATGCCTGATATCAGCTATCGTGCCCCTTAAGGTCAATTCGCGCTTATTGCCAAAAATAAATTTCCCTGTTAGCTCTACAGGCTGGCCCCTTACAGAGCCTCTGATCTCTTCTATCCTTACCTGATCCTTATCGATTAGAATATAACACTTACCCTTATCAAGCAAGCGATAGTTGCCGAGCAAAGAATAGACATCTTTTAAACGAGCCTCTATATGCGACTGGGTGCTGTTTGCCGAATTGCTAAAATACGTTACCTCATGCCCGATCACTATATCAGCGCTTATCGCCACTTCGCCATAGCTTAAAACAGCTTTGTCAATTAAATAGCTTCCATCTAGTGTACAGACATTGTCAACAAAGGAAAATGATGTATCGAGCCTTGCGGCCTCACATGTAACAGACCAGGGCTTAAGCGCCTCATCTAAATAATATTCCCAATAGTCGTTTATATATGTGGTAGCAAGCCGTGCTTTACCCTTTACGGAGTTTGCCGCGGCATCATAGGATAATGTCAATGAAATCGACTCTCTTGCCCTGTCTTTATCACTACCTGAGATAGTTGCTCGATATATAGAACTTGTATAACGTTTAAGTTTAACCCTGATATTATCGAATTCGCGCTCTATACAATTCGCTTTCTTAAAATAATCCATATAGACCATATTGCACCGAGGCAACCACATCTCATTTATGACAATGTTAAAACCACTACTGCTTTGTGAGTAATAAAGGTCTTTAATATGGCTAAAGTTCCAAACGCCTTCCGTGTCACGTCCTATCGTGAGATTCGCTCCTATAACGCGTAATCGCTTAATATGTACTTTCTTCCACAGCAACGGTAAAAAAGCAATATCAACATCAACAAGCCTCGCGCTTAAAAGATCTTTGCCCTTTAAAACAGTCGGGCTTTCAACCAGCAAATCACGAAGTACAAATCCCCTAAAAGGGTGGAAGGCTACCTCGCTGACAGAGACCTCAAGGGGCTTGAATGGATCTGAATTTACATATGCATATACCATAGGGGCGATCTTTTTAGGCACATACACATAATTTATGTACAGATATAGCAGGCTATAGATAAATATAGCCGCGGCAATAGCATAAATAGAATAAGAAAAAAGTTTTTTATGGATCATTCTTTTAAATTATGTATCCGATCGATCAGGTGCGGCATCTTCAGAAGAAATAAGAGTTTCTGTAATTGTCATCTGGGCCCTTATGGTTTTGGAGTGCTCTTTTATCGGAACCAGGTAAAAACTTCTTATCTTAAGCAGCCTGACGGATGATTCCAGCTGGTAAATAAAATCCACGAGATACGCGACTTTCGATTCGGCTATTATTTCAACTGTATATTTTGTATACGAGCCTGCCTTTTCTGTTGAGCCTAGCTTTACATCCTTAAGAGAGACTGAGGACTTTCTTGCTGTTTCCTCTATCTCAGCAAGTAGCCTTGACTTCTCCTCCCCTTCCGAAGAAACCTGTTTTATATCTTTAGTATACTTTTTGTGTTCGCTGGTAATAAGTTCTTCCTGCGATAATAGATACAGAGATCTTTGCAACCTTTTTTCATAGATAACGATCTCCTTATTAAGTTTCTCTATTCTGCCTATGAGCGGCTTAATGACTATCCTGTCAAAAAAAACAACAACTACAACAATAGCGGATATATACAATATATACCGCTCTCTCTTGGATAATCTGGAAAAAATATGTTTCATCAGTCCTCTTCCGGTTCGCTCAGCAGGCTGCCATCCAGCAGGTTTAACTGATTCCTGAAGTTAACATCCAGAGGGCAGATGATCTCAAATTCAGTCAAGTCACCGCCCTTTACTTTGCGAGTTGTAACAAACTTTGTCTTTACATCCTCAAAATATTTCGATTCTTCCAGCACATTGACAAACTTAAATATCTCGGACATGATCGTAGATGCTCCACGTATAGTCAAACGGTCTTTTCCGTTAAAGCGAATCGATGTAAGATAGATGTCAGGCGGAATTATTTTGTGGTTTTCAAAAATACAATTGAGCACAAGATTCTTTGTATTACTTCTCAATTTTATCGTCTCTGTCTCATCTATCATGTTACTTATCGTGCTAACCCTGCCCTGAACCTTTGCGACTTGCTGTTTTAGCTCTTTCAGATACTGCTCCTTGGTATATAATCTTCCTAAAAATATACTGGAAGCTATCGCTAAAATAAACGCTAAATACATACCAAAAAAATAAAGATCCTTGCCCTTCTCTCTTACCTCTTTCTCTATCTGTAGCTGTTGCGGGATAAGATTGATCCTGATCCCGTCTGGGTTAAGAGCAAGTCCAAAAAGGCACGATAAGGATACATTATTCGCTATACCGCTATATCCGATCAGGCATTTATCTGTTAGGGTGATGTTCTCTGTCTGGGGTATAATATCCACGGGCAATCCAACTACAGCTTTCAAAATATCCTTATTCAAACTTGTAGTAAGTATCTCCGCGCCGGTTATAATAATCCTCGTTATCTCCTCATTTATCATTTCACTATGATAAGCATATATAGAATGGTTTATCTCCTCTATAAACTTAGCGTGCCATTTATCAAGTGCTTCCGCAGATTGCAAAAACCCTACAGAGATATTTCTATAAAAAATCACCTTATCGCCTAAGATGACTATAAAATCACTCATATCATAATCCACATCTATCAAGGCATATGGCTGGCCACTGGCCTCCTGTTTGCAAGCTATCTTGCGCCAATCGAATAACCCTTCGGAGCTCAAGGCTATTCTTTCTGTCATAAGTCCGGCCTTTTCTAATGTTTTTAAATATGTCCTGACAACGTCCTGATGAACAATAACCAGGGTAATCCTGCTATAACCTTCCGCGTTAGTACTTACAATCTCATAATCATAGATTATCTCTTCTTTCGTAAAAGGTGTCTGCTTCCCTATCTGAAGCTCAACCATATCTTTTACCTCAGCAGGATTTACAGAAGGCAGCTCAAGGCTCTTTATAACCACAAGCTGATGAGGTATCGATACTGTGAGAAGACTCGAATCTACATTTAGCTCTTTAAGCAAAGCGCTTATGCGGTCTGGCGCTTTATCATCTTTTGAGGAAGCTACCTGCTCAACAATGATTTTACTGATCCTGCGCTCTTGTCCGGATACCTGAACCTGTACTACCTTGAGCCAATCATTATCTAGCTCTAATACGGTTATGATCTTTTTTTGTTTTCCGAATAAAAATTTCATATTATCCTGTTTTGATTGATGCTGTATTAGCATTATGTCTTATAAGCACTAAACTCTAAATCCTAAATTCTAAACAAATTCGAAGTTCAAATATCTAATGTTCAAAACGTTATTTTGACTTCGCAACTATTGAACCAAAAATCTTCATAAGCTCCGTTGCCTCTTTAAACAAAGTCTTGTTTTCGCATTCCAATTTTTCAGAACCAGTTTCCACCAATTCTAGCCAATAACGACTCTCCTTCGCTTCCTTTCAGCAAATTTTTATTCTCATTACGAAATCTTTCTTACTTAAAGATTCATTAGCTTCTATATAATTGGCTCCCACTGAACCTGAAGACCTTATTAGCTGTCTCGCATCTTCTTTATTAGCTAAATTCATGGGTAACTTCTTAACAAATTTTCTAGCTTCTTTCGCAAACACCAATGTTCTTTCTTCTAAATCATATTGTTTTGTATTTTGCATTTTTGTCATTTGAGCTTGTTTAGGATTTCGCTATTAGGATTTAGAATTTTGCTTATCCTTTCCTTAGTGTCAAACTCTTAATACTCATGCCAATAGAGCATCTTAAGGCTTTCCCCCTGAGGCATTTCGACAACACAAGTAATGCTTTGATGGGGGCTATAGGCGCCTTTTTCAAGACTGCCTGTCGAGTTAATCCTAAAAACATTTGATTTCACGGTAAGCACGTTAAGAGCAACAATGCTGTTGATCTCCGCTGCCTCTTCAGTAAATAAGGACCCTATATTCCTTATTTCAGCAACAGTATGAAAAACATAGTCATCTTCTGTTCCATCGGCCTCATCCGCGCCCCTACGAAACTCTACTACCCTATCAGCAAGCTCGCTGCTTAGTCCCAGCGCACAAAAAGTATGCCGGTTAGCGGTATTTATATTTACCTTGCCTTCACCATATATTGTTATTATATCAGCGATCTTTAAGAATATATCCCGCGTTATACCTTTAACCAACAACAGCTCTTCTAATATCTGAAAGTCGTTATTTTTACATGGATAAGGCGTATCAAGGCCCTCATAGTATTCATTCTCCGCGCCGCCCGGAGAGACTATAACATCCTTATCTCTCCAATCAACAATAGCGTTGGCAATATCATCAGCCTCTTCATCTTCCACCTCATCTGTATTCTCTATCAGATTCTTGAGTATCTTAAGCGGCACCTTATTTATATTTATCCTGCTACTCTCATCCATCAGCCCGTATACAACAATCTCTTCTGCCGATTTGGCACCACCTGTTTCATCCTGCAAGCGATAGCTTATAGTTATACGGCCATCACCAAAAGACAACTCTTTAAAAAAATCCTCTCCACTTGACCACTCTTCGTTCAAGCTTGTATATTGAGGCGTTTCGTCCATCTGAAATCTAACAGCTGACTGCTCTATGCCTGCCTTAGCCAGATAGTATGCTTTTAACCTATCCTTAATATGAGAGGCTAGCCGCAATTGGCCTGATACATTGTATCCGAGGCCGACAACAAAAATAGTCAGAAAACTCAGAATCCATAGAGTAAGGATTAATATGCTTGCTGTTTTAGTCTTGGTTATCATCCCACATCTTATATTTATTTAATCTTCCTCTTCTATTTCCTGTGTAACACTGCCCAGTTCTATCTTCTGTTCTCCTGTACCCATAGGGATAAAAATTATTCTGGTAAAGTTATTCGACTTGGAAGCGCCTTTCTTAAATAATATCTCCATCCTTAATGCCTGAGGGATACTATCCTGCTCTTCTTTTTTCCAATCACTTTTCCACTCATAAGTTCCTGTCGCATTATCGAGATAACAGTAGCCCATCTCTAACGCGCTAACATTTTCTATCAAACTCTTACCACTACCTAACTCTTCATCATTCAGAACTTCGGATAAAGACTTAACCTCTTTACAAAACGCGTCTTTGGACTCATCGTAAAAATACGCTATCCTCCCCACTTCATAATATTCTTCCCGGTAATCGCCTTCCGCGTCAAGCTTGCTTGATATTAAGGCGGGAAATATAACCGAATCTTCGGTACCTTCAAAGGGTATTAAAGAAAATTCAAAAACATTTCTTAATTCCCTGGTCATCTTTTCAGAGGCAAGCCTTATAGTCCGTTCGTAAGTTTTATTTTCACTGCCTCTGCGCCATGCATTGAGTCCATTGGAAAAAATAGAATACACCGCAAGTGCGACCAAGGAAACTATGCTTATACATACAAGAATTTCAATTAAGGTAAATGCATATCGCGTCTTTAGCCTGGACCGCGGCGTACGACACGCAGTAAAAATATTCATTTTATTCAACCGGGCTCCTCATATACGTGGCGAGCGAAATAACGCCTTTTCTTTTTCCCTCTTTCCATGATAAAAACGCGTTGACTTCATTAAGCTCCTCATTGCCCTCAGCTAACTCCTCCGCGCCCCCTTCAACAGAGGCCACATCCATAGTCCATTGGCATTTAATGTCCTCAACCGTAAATTTTTCGTATACTCCCTTCTTAAAACTGTCCCAATCTTCTTTAGCGAGTATTTGTGATTCAGCCATTTTATTTCCGGCTATAAGGGCCGCTGCTAAGTTATCCTCTGTAATGCGAAGTATATTAAGGGAATGAGCCAGCGCTTGCAAGATCAGTACGAGGGCTACTGATAAAATAGCTACGCTGATCATCACCTCGACCAGCGTGAACGCGTATTTCGTATTGTGCCAGCCTGCCGGCGAGGCAGGTATTGTGCATTGCCCGCAGCGCACGACGAAATTACTTCTTCCAATTGGTAATATCATCCGTGCCTTCTACCCCATCAGGGCCTAATGAATATAGATCATAGTCTTTGCCCTGAGAAGGCGGGTATCTATACTTATATTCATTACCCCAAGGGTCTATAGGGTCATTCTTAGAATAAGGCCCATTCCAGCTCTTTAACGCACCCGGATTAGTCATAAGCGCCTGGATACTGGATGGGTATCTGCCATTATCCAATTCATAAAGATCCAGTGCCAATGGTATATTGGAGGTAATATCAGCCTTAGCTATAGAGACCTTTGCCTGTTCTGTACGGCCAACTAACCTTGGCACTATCATAGCTGCCAGGGCGCCAAGAATAACAACAACCAACAATAATTCTACGAGCGTAAAACCCTTTTTACTAAGCATTATAACCTCCTTGTATTACGTTGTGCGTTGCGCAAAAAGATTTTTATCACAATACTCGCCTGTAAACAGGCTCACGACGCGCATCGCCTAATTCACTCCAAAATTCAGCTGGAAGATCGGTAGAAGCATAGCAAAGACAATAAATCCGACCACAATACCTGTCACCAAAATTATTGCCGGTTCAAGCAAAGAGGTAATTATTTTTGTAGTCTTATCCACCTCACGTTCATAGAATCTGGCTACATCCAATAATGCCTCTTCCAGATTGCCTCCTCTTTCTCCAACAGCAAGCATATTAGTCATAAAACGCGGAAACCATTTTGACTTCTTCATACTTTGCTCCAGGCTCATTCCGTCAATTATGTTCTTATGCACTGTCTGTAGCTCAAGCTTAAAAACTTCGCTATCCAGGGTAGGTATAGTTATCTTTATTGCCTGTAATATAGGAATGCCATTAGCAAGTAAAAGAGCGAAGCTACGCGCAAATTCCGTTAACTGCGTCTTTTTTATAAACTCACCTATAAGAGGCAATTTCAATTTGAACCTGTCAAAGATGATCTTTTCGCTCTTTCGCCTACTGCCTCTTTTTATTATGAAGACCCCTGCCGCGATTATCGCGAGTGCCCAATACCAATAATTCCTAACAAGACTGCTTATAGCAAGCAATATCCTTGTAGGTAACGGCATAGTTTGGCCCATCTCTCCAAAAAGAGACGTCATCCTGGGTATAACAAATACAAACAATGCAAAGATCGTAACTATTCCGATTATTATAATAAAAATTGGGTAGGCTAAGGCAGAGACAACTTTTGCTCTTGTCTCTTCTTCTTTGTTCCTAAAATCAGCCAGCTTCATCAGGGTCTCTTCCAGCACCCCTCCCGCTTCTCCGGATTCGATCATGTTGATATATAATATCGGGAAAACCTTAGGGTATCTGCTTAAAGATTGCGATAATGTACTGCCTTCTCTTATCTCGCTCTGGACATGCAAGATGATTTGCCTTAAGGGTATACTTTCTATCTGCTCATGAAGAACCGCGATCGCCTCTAGGATCGGCACCTTGGATTTAATTAAGCTGGCAAGCTGCTCTATAAATATTGTAAGGTCTTTAGATCGGACTTTACCGGACAACACTGGCTGGCTGGCCTCTTTACCTTTATTCTGTACGTGAGAATGTTTCTCTAAAGAATTTTTCCCGACAGGAATAACGCTTATAGGCACATAACCCATCTGGTTCAATTTATCTACTGCCGCTTCCTGGCTATCAGACTCAATTATTCCTGCAACAATCTCTTTTGGGCCTTTTTTTGCTTCGTAATTAAATTTTGTCATATTTTAGTCCTGTGCCAGACTACCGGTAGGCAGGTATGATATCGCTCGTTACGCGTTATGCGCAATATGGACTACTGTTCCACCAAAATAAAGAGTTCGTTTCCCTCCATTCTAGCTATCCCTTTTTTGATATGTATAAAGTGCAACTCATCTACGTTAACTATGCCCTTTTTTAAACAGGCTACTATCGACTGGTGAAAATCCATGATAGATAGCTCTCCTTCTTCTCCAGGCAAGACAACAGTGGAAGCCATCTCTTTTAAAATAGTCGCGGTGGTCTTTATGTCAAGTATAGATATGGGAAACATATTATTTCTTTACTAGTCCTCAATCTGCGTAATTCTTATTACTTCATCCGGAGTAGTAATACCTTCTATTACCCGTTCCCAGCCAGCAAGACGTAAAGTCTTCATCCCATGCTTGATCGCCTCTTCTCTTATCCTATCTGTAGAGACCTTTTGCAGGATCAGCGCTTTTATAGCCTTACTGACTACTAAAATTTCGTAAATAGCTGTCCTGTCCTTGAAGCCGCTAAAATTACACGCTTCGCAGCCTTTGCCTCTGTAAACATGGATATCTGATTCCTTAAGATCAGCGAACTCATTATGCTTGCATTTATTATCAACGCAATATTTGCGAAACTCGGATATCTCCCGCATAATCTGTTTTTTGATATTAACGCCTACTGTCAGGTCCTCTTCCTTGCATTCAGGACAGATCACCCGCAAGAGCCTTTGCGCGATAAAGCCCCTTACGGATGAGGTTACAAGGAACGGCTCTATGCCCATATCAAGCAACCGGGTTACACCACCCGCGGCATCGTTAGTATGAACAGTAGAAAAGATCAAGTGCCCTGTCAGGGCGATCCTTATAGCCAGTTCCGCTGTCTCGAGGTCCCTGACCTCACCAACCATCATTATATCAGGGTCATGCCTCAGCACGCTTCTTAACCCCTGCGCAAAGGTTAAGCCTATCTCAGGCATAACCTGGATCTGAGTAATGCCATCGAGTTCATACTCTATAGGATCTTCAAGGGTAATGATCTTGTTCTTAGTGCTTCTTATTTGGTTAAGACACGCGTATAACGTGGTAGTCTTGCCGCTTCCCGTAGGCCCTGTAGCAAAAATTATGCCATGTGGCTTTTTTATCAAGTCCTCTAATATCTGTAATTCCGCTGACTGCAGGCCCAGGCCTTCCAGGCTAAAAAGCATCTTGGTAGGCAATATTCTTATAACCAGTCCTTCTCCGTAACGGGTCGGTATAATCGATATTCTTAGATCAAGTTCCATATCTCCTATCTTTACCGTCGCACGGCCGTCTTGAGGAAGGCGCCGTTCTACAATATTCAGCTTTGACATAATCTTAATGCGTGAAATAATCGCGGGAAAGAATCTTACCATTTCCTCAGACGTATTTGACTCGTAGAGTATGCCGTCGATGCGATAGCGCAGGCTCATCTTACTTCTAAAAAGGTCTATATGAATATCCGTAGCCCTCTTTTGATAAGCTTCTAGTATTATCTGGTTTACCAGCCTTACTATCGAGGCATCCCCTGCAAGCTTCTCAATATCTGTTATTGTTTCATCAGGGTCGATCTCAATACTATCCTTTGGAGCTGCGGCAATAATCTTTTCAAGGGTCTCCGCGCCTACTCCGTAATATTTTTCCAGCGCTTTTGTCAGATCGCTCTCTGTAGCCAGCACTGAAACGATCTCGTATCCTAAGAACTTTTTCACATCGTTCAATGAGGACAAAGGATCAAATGTAGCTATAGTCAATTTTCCGTCAGTGTAACTTATGGGAATTATCTTGTAATGCCACGCGAATTTTGCCGGCAACTTCTTTATAGCAGCCGGGTCTATGTTAACATCCTTCAGCTTAACAAACGGGATATTAAGCTGCTCTGAGAGAACTGTTAGAAATTGATCCTCTGCCAAATATCCCATTTTACTTAAAGTCTGGCCTAATAGCGCTCCTGTCTTTTGCTGCTCTTTTAAGACCAGTGACAACTGCTCAGGCGTAATAAGCTTCTTGCTAATAAGCATCTCACCCACTTTTATAGCCATTATTTGCCTCTCTCTTTTAAAATAAATCCTAAATCCCAATATCTAAATTCTAAGCAAATTCTAATTTTTAAAGCTCAAATGTTCAAAACATTACTTTGACTTCGCGACAATTGAACCAAAGATTTTCGTCAGTTCTGTTGCCTCTTGGATTAAATAATCTCTTTGCTTTTTACTTGCACCCCGTACTAGGAATCTGCCTGCCACGTGTATTATTTACCTGCTCCCCGCTTTCGCGGGGACAAGCTTTACAGGGCAAGCCTACTCCGTGTCATTCCTGCGAAAGCAGGAATCCACTATTCAATTATTTCATTATACAAATCTTTCCATTTAGAATTATTTTTCTGAATCAAATCAATTTTCCATTGTCGCTTCCATTTCTTCATCTGCTTCTCTCTAATTATTGCACTCTCAACATCATTTGTTTCTTCATAAAATACCAATCGGTTTATGCTATATTTTTTTGTAAATCCTTCTACTAAACCTTTTTTATGTTCATATATTCTTCTAACTAAATTATTAGTAACGCCAATATACAATGTTCCGTTTCTTTTGCTTGCCAGCATATAAACATAATACTGTTTCATCTTATTTCTAAATTCATGCTGAAACTTGCCCCGTGCCTATGGATTCCTGCTGGAGTTTATCCCGTGCCTATGGATTCCTGCTGGAGTTTATCCCGTGCCTATGGATTCCTGCTTTCGCAGGAATGACATACACACGGGGCAGGAATGACATACACACGGGGCAGGAATGACAAGCGAACCAAATTTGTTTTTACGCAATACTCGATATGCACGACGCAATACGAATTATAATGCTCCTATCATATAAAGGTCTTCCGCCATTTTTTTGTCCAATTCACCAGAGATTATCTTCTCACAACCGATCAAAGTCTTTTCCAAAGGCACATACTCTCCGCTTTTACCTGTATAAAGTTCCGCAGTGAAAAAAGGCTGTGTAAGGAAATTCTGTAATCTTCGTGCCCGTTCAAAGAGGATCCTGTCTTCCTTTGAGAGCTCCTCTACTCCGATAATGGAAACTATACGCCTTAGCTCCTCATATTTATTAAGGATCTTTAAAACATCCTGCGAAACCTTAAAATGCCTTTTACCTATAATCACGGGGTCAAGATAAGAGCAGGAAGATAATAAAGGGTCAATAGCAGGGTGGAAGCCCAGCTGTACATATTCACGGGAAAGGATCAATATAGATTCCAGGTAACTGAATATACAAACAACCGCAGGGTCTGTTAAATCATCACTAGGCACATAAACCGCTTCAATAGCTGTAATCGCCGCATTACTGCCTGAACGGATCCTCTCCTGAAAATCACTCATCTCTGAAGTCAGGGTAGGCTGATAACCTGTCTCCGATGGTATCCTGCCTAAAAGCGTAGAAAGCTCACTGCCTGCTTGAGCGAACCTGTAAACACTATCAATAAAAAACAAGACATCCTCGCCTTCTTCCTGGAAATGCTCTGCTAATGTCACACCGGTATGGACAACTTCAAACCTCGCTCCGGGAGATTCATTCATCTGTCCATATACTAAAATGGATCTATCTAATATATTTTGCTTGAGCATTTCATTATATAACTCGTTGCCTTCCCTGACTCTCTCTCCCGCTCCGGTAAATATACAGAAGCCTTTCTGCTTTTGAATAATATTATGCATAAGCTCCAGCATCAATACGCTTTTCCCTAAAGCCGCGCCTCCTAAAATACCTGTCTTTGATCCTTTTACCAGCGGGAATAGGAGGTCAACCATCTTTATACCAGTCTCCATGACCTCAAAACGCATCTCCCTAGCCTTATCGACATTTAAGGCGATCTTTTCTTGGCTGCGTATGGGCTTCGTAATTTTAGCCTTTACCGGGCCTTTTTTGTCTATTGGTTCGCCTAATACATTTAATATTCTTGAACAGACTTCTGCTCCTACAGGGGTATTGATCATAGAACCGGTACAAAGGACTTTGGCATTTTTCTGTAATCCGAATATAGATGTCAAGGGTATGCATTTGACAACATTGCTATCATCGCCGGATTTTTCACTCACATATTCTACCACTTCCAACACTACTCTTTGGCCGTTATAAGTTGCTGTCTCTAGGATATCATATATAGCAGCCTTCTCAGTACCTGAGTCAAGCCTTACGATCACGATCGGGCCCTGCACTGCGATCACTTTACCTGTTTGCGGTTTTTTCTTTTCCACTAAATGCTCCTCATGCCTTGTGCCTTACGCCCTGTACCTTGCGCCTAGAGTATCACGCCACAGACGCCTGCTCCATAGCAAGCCTAGCCGCGAAAATTTCTCTTATATTCTTATCACTGATCTCATGAATAAGACGAAAATATTTGGAACGTATTTTCTTGTTCATCTGCTTGATCTCATGAGAACTACCCTCTAAGTGCATAACACGTGTTGCCCACTCGGAGAGTTTACTTTCCCAAAAAATGCCATAAATAATATAGTTTACCCATACCCTTATCAGGCGCTCTACAGTCTTTGTTACTGATGGTTCTATAACAATGCTATCTTCTTCGCCCTTCTGAGCATCTTTTGATGCTGTCTTAAACAAAAATCTGCAAGGGAACAATTGATAAGTCTGCACCTTCCAAACAGCGAAAGATATAAAGTGAGGATATACGATAGTAGTCCTACAAAACTTTTTGCCTAGTATCCCTTTAAGAATAAAATCTGCCAGATTATCTGCCTCTTTATATTCTACTTCATCTGTAACACCATCAAAAGAAGTAAATTTTCTACCAGTCTCCTCTATATACCTGGTACCTTGCTTACCAACGACTATCAATTCATCGTCTTTTGAAGATTGCTCCAACGCAGCATTGACTATAGATATATTTAACTTGCCGAGAAAACCTATATCTGATGTTATAAGGAGTATAGCCTGAGGCAAAGATGATTCATCCAGTAATAAATGCTGAGTTCCTGCTGCATCTACCATGCGAAAAAAGCCCTGCATATATTTTAAAAATTCATCAAAACTCTTTTTTTCTTTCTGAAGGCGATAAAATTCGGAAGATGCCACGCCCTTTAAAACGTTGATTATATCTCCGATATCCTTATTAAAAACTAATTCTTTACGTAATTGATTTAATTTAAACATGAGCTCGTTTCACATTGTACGTTATTCGTTGTTAGTTATATCCTTTATTAAGCGCCTTTCCTCTCACCCTCTAGGCCAGATGCTTTGTGTGCCTCTTGTCATTCCGTTAGCACGCGTTCGTCACTATTTTGTGCCGTTAAAAAAAATTTACCGAACGCCTCGTCCAGTCCGGTTTTTATCTCTTCTGTCAGCGCTTTCTGGCTGGCAAGCTTTTCCATTAAATATGGGTACTCTTTTTTAAGATACCCATATATCTCATCCTTAAACTTTTCCCGCTTCTCATCTTCTAGGATCTCGGGTATACCTTTATCAAAAGCATAAAAGGTAACAATTATCTCCTCTAATGCCAAAGGCGTTGATTTATCCTGTGCCAGAAGAGAGCTTAATGTCTCTCCTTTTTTTATTTTCAATTCTACTTCAGGTGAAAGCTTGGTCCTTATACGTGTCAAACCAGCTAACTCCTTATACCGGGCATACTCTCCTTTGAGCTTTCCTGATACCTCTTTTATAGCCTCACATTGGACCTTACTGCCTATTCTGGAAACAGAAAGCCCTAAGTCAATGGCCGGTTTAAAACCTTCATGAAAAAGCCCTGTATCAAGATATATCTGCCCATCGGTCATTGAGATAAGATTTGAGGGGACAATTCCGGTAACATCGCCTTCCTGTGTCTCTACAATAGGCAGAAATGTCATTGAGCCGCTGCCATTCTCCTTATTTAATTTTGCGCTTCTCTCCATTAGCTGAGAATGAAGGTAGAATATATCACCAGGATAGGCCTCTCTTCCGGGGCATCTCTCCAGGAGGAGGGAAAGCTGACGATAAACCCAGGCATGCCGGGTTAGATTATCAAAGACCACCAAAACATCTCTACCCTGATACATAAAATGCTCTCCCAGGGTAACCGCGGCATAGGGGGCAACATATTGTTCAGCAGGAGAATCAGAGGCAAGGGCGCTTACAATAATACTATATTCTAAAATATCGTCTCTATGCATCTGCTGAATAAGCTTTAAGAACGGTGAAAAGCTCCCTCCTATCCAGCAATATATACATACGACATCTTTTCCGCGCTGATTTATTATAGCATCCAATGCCAATGTGGTCTTTCCTGTAACTCTATCGCCGATAATAAGTTCCCTTTGCCCTTTACCCAGAGGAATGACCGTATCAATGGTCTTAATCCCCGTAAGCAAAGGCTCAACAATGGGGGTTCTGTCCATTACGCCCGGCGCATCCCTAAAAATAGGGAGAGAGTCACTCGCCTCAATCTTGCCTTTTCCGTCTGTTGGCGCGCCAAACGCGTTTACTGTACGGCCGATAAAATTATTTCCTACGGGAATTTCAAAGATCCCCGGCTCCGCATAAACAGCGTCACCTATGTTAAGCCTGGTCTCATCTCCCAAAACCAGGGCCGAAACTTTCTCTTCATCAAAACCGATTATCATTCCCAGTAAGTTTGAGCTTAACTCAACCAACTGGCCATTGATACATGAAGGCAACCCTTCTATCTTGACTATGCCTTTGCGGATCTCTTTTATCGTGCCCGTGTCTTTTATATCCAGAGATGCTATTTTCATACTATTCATCAATCTTCTTCCCCTTTGCCCCTCTTGCCATTCTGAGGAGAGACTTTAGTCTCGACGAAGAATCTAAGTATCTAGATCCTTCACTTCGTTCAGGATAACAACGCCTACTCTCTCTTACCCCGTGCCTATGGATTCCTGCTGGAGTTTATCCCGTGCCTATGGATTCCTGCTTTCGCAGGAATGACATACACACGGGGCAGGCGCACAACGCAATACGAATTATAGCGTCTTCACTTTTTCCTTCATCAACGGCAAAATTTTCTTAAGTTTATTTTTTATAGAACCGTCTATTACAAACCCGCCCAACCTTATAATCAGGCCATCAACTATTTCTTTATCTATACTCTCTACCAGGCCTATATCCCTCTTTAGCTTATTTGATAAAACTTCTTTTATTTTTTTCCTTTGATTGTCGCTCAATTCATAAGCACAGATAACTTCCGCTTTATCACCTTCTGCCTTTATCTTATCATCCTGAAGCTTCTTTACCTCATCTATTAATTCGTCAATTAATTTTGCATGCAGGTCTTTCTGGTTCTTCTCTGTAAAGATATAGCTTATCATATCAGCGGCTAAGTATACTGATTTTTGCTGCATCTCCACCGTAAGCTCAGCTTCTTTTCTCTGGCAATCTCTTACCGCGTCGTTAGTCATTCTCTGAGCTTCTTCCTTTGCCCTGATAAATATATTCTCCCTGTCCTTCTCTGCCTCTATTCTTGCCTGTTTCTTTATATCTTCTGCCTGCTGTTGGCCCTCTTCGATCTTTCTCTTCACTTCTCTTCTCGCCCGATCTAATTCTTCTTTTAATGCTTTTTCTTTTTCCTGGTTCTGCTGATTAAGCTGCTGTAGTCTTTTTAAAGCATGGCCGATGTGAGTAGAAAGCAGCCATCTCAAAAAAAGTACGATAAAAATAAATGTAACTAATTGTATCAGGATCAATTGCCATATAGGCATTATTTTACTCCTTGCTTTTAAGAAAAACCCTTGTGCCTTGTGCCTTGTGCCCTCGCATCTTATCCGCCAAATAAATTATAGACAATAAGCAGCCCCATAATAGCAATAGTTTCCGCGAAGATAAAAGCCAGTATCATAGAGAGTAAAATTTTCGGCGCCGCGGAAGGGTTCCTGCCCAGAGCCTTTACACTGGCATAGCCAACCATCGCTATTACTCCTGACGGGCCTAGTGTACTTATAAGCATAACAAGGATAATACTGAATATTTTCACTATTGTTTGTGCTCCTTTTTTATTATCACAATTCTTTCACCTGACTTCTTACTTGTACCTTGTGCGCTAATAAAAGTGCCTGACCTATTTTATTTATCTACAGTCTTATCATAAACGCACAACCTGTCCTTGCCTAATCGTTTGGCGCGATAAAGAGCTTTATCTGCCCTCGCAACGAGTTCTTTCTTTATCTGGGCATCGTCCGGAAAGGTAGACAATCCCATGCTAATCGTCACCGGAGACTTCTTTCTTACCCCTTCAATCAACCTCTGGCCTACGATCTGCGCTTGCTGATTCGGTGTCTGCGGCATAAGAATCGTAAATTCCTCTCCGCCGTACCTAAAGACTGTGTCGCTATCCCTGGTAAGCATTACAAATAACTGAGCAGTGTTGTGCAGAACCTTATCTCCCTCTACGTGGCCATGGGTATCATTATACTTCTTAAAATCATCTATATCTATTATAATCAGCGAGAAAGCCTGGGGAAAGCGTTTTATATGATCAACCTGCCAATCAAGAATTTCATGAAAATGGCGGTGATTATAAACACCTGTTAAACCGTCTAATATAGATATATCCTGATAATATTTCTTCTTGCCTACCTGTATCACCAGGCAGGTGTTTTCTATCGAACGCCTTAACATCAACTTTAATTCTTCCGGATTAAGAGGTTTTAGAAGATACGCGTAAGCGCCTGCCTTAAGCGCCTTGACAGCTGTATCAGCAAAAGAATAAACCGTAAGAACAATTATGTTCATTTGGGAATCTATATTCTTAATTCTGGTTATCAACTCAATCCCATCCATATCCACTATATGCAACTCACTGATAACAGCTATAAAATGGACATCTTTGATCAGTGTAAGCCCCTCTTTCGCGGTAGTTACTCTCCAAATCTTATACGTACTGGTATCGAATGTCTTGGATAAAACACTAAATACATTATCATCATCTTCAACTACCAGTATATTAAACTTTTCATCCATCTAAACTATCTCCCCCTTTAATCTGCCAAGTTCTTAATCCACGCTTGTCCTAATTCTTCCAAATTATCCATTTTATACGTCCTAAGCAATGCCTCTTGCCATCCCTCCCCATCCCTCAGGCGATGGCAGAACGCGACAAATCTTCGCTTACCAAATTTTTCTAAGAGAAAGTCCATTATACTGGCTGATTCGCTGTAAAAGATAAGCGGTGAAATTTCACCATATCCTCTTATCCCGGATAATTCACTTAAAGATATAAAATTACCCTCATTCGCAAAAGTTTTGGCAGTTAATAAATACTTTCCCCGGTCTTTCTCCTGTAATGTCGCGATACCTTCATCTAACCATAAAGGCAGTCTCTTATCAGTTCCTACGGCTTCTCTGAATATTATATGCCCCATCTCATGAGGAAGTATATAATCAAGAAACTGCTCTCTTGCAGCGTATGTGAATATCTCCTTTTTTGTAACGTGAACCCTGCCATTGGACCAAGATTCCGCATCCGTAGCTGCTATATACTGTTCTTGGGTCGGATAGAGATAAATTTTACAGCGCTTATCCCATGTCCAGAAGTTAAACCTGTTAAAACCTAAATAACTAATTATACTATTATAGTAACGCTCTGCTTCCCTGGCCACCTTGCTGGCATATTCCGCGGATGCTTCACTGTAATAAACAATAAAGTGTTTACTTTTTTTTATGTTCCACTCTTCATCTTGCGCGTAAAGACTTTGACCGCAAAATAAAGCAATAAGGGCCAAGGTTATTACTCGTGTTGATAGAACCTTGATATTAGACATTAAATGCATAGAATATATCTTGTTGACTCTCCTTTTTGCCCTTATTCCTTGTGCCTTGTGCCTTGTGCCTATATAACATACAACTCTTTTTAAAATTGTATCATATACAAAATTCTATATCAACTACTAAATATGATTTTGCTTCTTATTCGCTTATAAGAGCCTCTTTTTGTTTATATAGTATGTAACAGAAACTACGGAGAACCTGCATGGTAGAAAAAATAGCGGGTGGTATCATTTGCTGCATTAAAAACTTGTGTCTTTATCGTTCTGCTCTGCTTTACGTTTAGACCCTTCTATTGCGGCCTGTCGGTTCCATATTATAAAGAATATAATAGATAGTACGCCCAATGCAGCGATCATAGCCACAATAAGCCGCCAGGTTGCCTGAACATGGATCTTGTCTCCCGGGCCGTTCTGTTCTTTAACTTCCTCGACCATTTTCTCTAATTTTGCTAAATCATTGTTGGTCAAGTCCAATATATGAACATTACTTCTATAGACACCTATATGGAGCTGGGGCTTAGCATTCAGCGCCTTTTCCTGCCTATCTAATATCTCACTGGTCTTTCTTTCGATATCTTTCTGTAACGCGTTAGCCATATCAAAGTAGGCAGTACCTCTCAATTTTTCAGCCAATTCTTTTGCCTGTTTAGTCAACTCCTCTATGTCTGACCTGGATATTACCCATACATCCCTGATCTCGATCTCGCGGGCTATGCTTTCTCCGGGCTTAAGATCATATTTCTGATGAACATAATAAAGGCCTTTTTCGATGTCATAGTCTACCTTCAGATCTCCTACATCGACAATATCGTCAGCTGTTGCCTCTTTAGGCAGATAGGCCATAAGTTTAGCGGTCTGTGTTTTATCCTTGGAAGGGTTTACCACTAAAGTCTTTAAGACAATGTTACATTCCGCTTCGCTTGCAACAAAAGATAACGCGATTAATATTAAAATTGTTAATATCAGCTTCTTTCTCATCTTATAACTCCTTATATAAACATGTATCCAAAGTTTTCCTTGTCAAGCAGCACCTGAATCCTTATGTTATTCTGAGTCTAATCATCGAAGATGGCGAATGAAGAATCTAAACTTTACCTTTTTCCGTGCACCTTATGCCCTGCGCCTTGTGCCTTCAGCTATTACTCCTCATCAGTACTCGTTTCTAACCAACTCTTGACTATAGGCTTATCATCTGTCTTGGACAGGATATCCTTGCTAAGCTCAACTAGTGCCTTGATCTCTAAGGTCTTATTCTTAATGTAATCAGTATCCGTAGCCTGTTCTTCACTTAAGTCATACATCTTTTCTATCTTAATGCCCTGGCCATCATTTATCTCCTTAAGTTTCTGCGTAGCGATCTCAAGTTGTTTATAGATAGCGTCAGAGGCACCGGCCGCTAAATCCTCAGTCTTTGACTTTAACGCCGTGAGCTCATCAACAGAACTGACCATCCTACTGACAAATGCATTTACATCCGACATCTTCGCGCTTAAACCGCCTAGCTCATCTGTGTCTATTCCGGTCAACGTAGCCGTAGCCGTAGTTAAAGCGCTTGATATATCATCTAAGTCAGTCTGTATAACTTCTATGTTCATACCATCAAGGGTACCTGTACTGACTTCCTGGCAGACAATAGTATGTTCTCCGATTCCCCAAACAAACCTTACGTTAGATTCGTAGATACCTGATTCACCAGGTATGGTTTCCGTCATAACCTCATTCTCTATTCTAAGATTATGCCTTGGGTCGTATACACTTATAACAGGTTCTAACCCTGAGTTGGTCTTATACCTGACAACTAATGTATCATTATTACGAACAGTGCTCTGCTGGTTTAAGAGACGCGAAGCGCTCTCTAACTGCAGGTTACTTGCTAATACCTCTTTTGCCGCGGCGACATTTGAGGTTATGGTAGAGCCTATGGTAGTTATATTTGTCTGCGTAGCTGCAGTACCCGCAGCAACAGCAGCCTGAGTAGTGGCGGTACCTGAGGCTATCACGGCCTGTGTAGCAGCGGCCTGGGACGCAACAACCGCCTGAGTAACCGCGGCCTGTGCAGCTACCGCTGTTGTAACTCCGGTTACCTCAGACTTAATATCAGTGCTCATATCCTCAATCGCCGCTGTTACCACTTTCAAACTCTGGCTTATAGTGATACTAAATGTTGTACCACCTTCATATAACCTGGCTGTACCGTCAAGCCCGCCATAACTTATTTTGCATTTAGCGAAATAGGTCTTTCCCGCAACCAGATCAATAGCACCTCCCGGAGCGGTTACTGAAGTAATCTCTCTAAAATAGAGCCCTGAAGTGATATCATTGGTTGGCGGAGCCGCGAGGGTTATAGAATCCAACCAGGCGGATGAAGCATCATCATATATCTCGATACTACCTATACCTAGCTTATTTACATCGTCATTTAATACCAGCTTGCCCCTTCTCTCCAGCCACAAACGCAGGCTAAGTTTATCACTGGTCTCATCATACGTAATACCACTCATTACGCTATAATCAGAAGTAGCTTCTGCCAAGGACGATACTACAACTGTCCACGTTATATTATTATCATATGTCCCGTCTAATCCATCGGCAGCTACTCCTGCCACCTTCTCACTGCTTTCTGACAGATACTGCTCTTTCTCAAAGGTGAGGGTATATGTGCCGTGAGGCAATTCAAACTCGAACGGGCTGTTTCCTGTCATCGGGAAGCCTTCGCTTGACATAGTAACTCCGTCGTCTAACAGGTCAAAGGTAAGCTCAGTCAAGGTTGTGCCGGTTGTATAATCATTCACATTGACTGTTACATTGTACTTCCCACTAATCGTAACTTGGTCTGAAGCAGGCGTAGAGGTAACACCGTCAGCAGACGCTGTAATAGTAACTACGCCGGGATAGCTTGAGCAGACAACCGCAAATTTACGGAAAGTAACTAAGCCTGACGAAGCGGTTTGTGTACCAACGCCGGCGATTCCTAAAGTCCCGCCGGAAATGTTTATACTCACATCAACGTTACTTGAAGTGATATTTCCATAGGAATCGGTAATATTTACTACAAACTCTTTCCATGGAGAGTTAGCTACTGCAATAGTCGCAGGCTCTATGCCCCATAATAAATCAGAGGCTATTCCTCCTGAAACCGTAACCCTAAGCCCACCATCATCAGAAGTTATGAGAGTGCCGTCACCGGCTTTTATAATAGCGCTCTCTGATTTATAAAGCTTCATGGTAACGGTCGAAGTATTAACGCCATCCGCAAAGCTGACTATTGTTGAGCTTCCAAAGACAACATCAGTACCGCTAAAGTTAGTACATGTAGGATGATTTCCGTTGGTTGAATCTGACGCGCCGCTGAA
>Ga0222658_1000132_pt1 | contig 46534 bp, 57 predicted proteins | sample AntAcemetagen476_FD_179830 | JGI IMG/M metagenome (GOLD analysis project Ga0222658, IMG submission 179830) | Saline water microbial communities from Ace Lake, Antarctica - #476 | ecosystem: Environmental > Aquatic > Non-marine Saline and Alkaline > Saline | place: Antarctica: Ace Lake... | reverse complement strand
ATTAAAAAGAACGAGCAAGAATTACAGAAAAAAGGTGCTGATTTTATTAAAACATATGCTGAAGTTAAGAACTCATCTGTTAGACTTCAAGCTCTTCATGAAGAGATTGGTTTAATATTGAATAGATATTTTGACCTAGGCGAGGAGTATGATGATTCTCCAAATAAAAGAAAAAAAAGAAAATAAAATTAAGATGAAAAAAAGCGAACTAAAGAAAATAATTAGAGAAGAGATATTAAAAGAAGATACTAGAAACACTATTAAAGATGCAATTCTTGAGCTTCTAGAACATGCTGAATTAATTGAGGAAAGTATATCATTTGACTTATCACACGGTGAATATGATGAAGGTTTAGAGAGTAATGAAGCGAAAAATATTACAGCTGCATTAAATAAAGTAGTATTAATACTTGAAAAAGTAAAATATAAGCAAATTGGTAAAAAATAATAGATATTTAAACAAAAAAGGAGTTCATAAAAATGAACGAAAGAAAGGTTACGAAAGAGGATAGTTTAACACCAGACGTTAGATTTTCATTAGCAGATAATAGACATTCAAAAGAGGGTGGATTATCAGTAGTACAAAAAGAAGAAAATGAGCCAGTAGGTAAAATGCTATGACGCTTTAGAAAAAAGATGTTTAGATTTGGATTTTGAGATGAAATTAAAAAACGTAAATTTTATACAAAACCAACAGACAAAAGGCGAGCTGCGGAAAAAGTTAGAAAACTTAACGTAAAGATAGCTAATAGAATGTATCAAAATAAGTAATTTAAAAAAATATAATTATTTTTCTAATTAGATAATATTTATATATACAAGTGTGCTATAATTAATATAGTACCTATGAGAAGAAAAGAATAATTTAAAAGATTAATGCTCTCTAATTGATTTTTAAAAAATAAAATGTCATAGATGTAGTAGTAATTACTACAACTCAATTAGATTAAAGTAATTTGTACTAAGTACATATTTTTAAAGTAATAGCATTACGAAAATAGAACAAACAAAAGGAATTTTAAAAATTATGGCAAAAACAAAGAAGAAAGTCGACATTGTTGAAGAAGCAATTGCCGATGCGAAAGCAATTAAACAAATGGGCATTGATAATGCCGAAAAAGCGTTAATTGAACATTTTTCTCCAAGAATTAAATCTGTTATTTCAAAAAGAATTCAAAATGAAGTCGAAGAAGATGATTATGAAGATGATGAAATGGAAGACGAAACTGAATTTGAAGATGACACTGATTTAGAAGCTGATCTAGCTGATGAAGATACATTCGAAAGTGATGATGACGTTAGTTTAGACGATGAAGAAATCGATGATTTTGATGAAGAAGATGACGAAGATTTAGGAGAAATTATGGATGAGATGGATGATGACGAATTAGACATTGATAGTGATGAAGATCTTGATATTGACATTGAAGATGATGGAGATGATATAGGTGACGACGACGACATTGATATTGACATTGAAGATGATGACGAAGACTTAGAAGAAGATTTTGACATTGATTTAGATGATGACGGAGACGACGACATTGATATTGAAATGGATGGAGATGTTGATGACGACGACGAAGATATCGATATCGACCTTGATGAAGATCTAGATGAGGACTTAGAAGAAGAAAATGTACAACTTAAGCTTGAGAACAAAAAAATTAAACGTGCTTATAAAATCATAAAATCTGAACTTAATGAAATCAGAATCGTTAATGAAAAGTTACTTTATATTAATAAATTATTTAAAGCTTTCCGCTTATCAGATAAGCAAAAACTTAGAGTAGTAGAAAACTTTGATAGAGCTGATACTACAAGAGAAATAAAAATTGTATTTAAAACAATTTCAGAATCATTTAAAGATTCTAAGAAAAAGAAACTTAATGAATCATTACTAAGTAGAGACAATAATTCAGCTGCTAAGAGAAAAACTAAAGACAAAAAAATCATTAATGAAAATGATGACTTGTATGCTAGATTTAAGAAGTTGAAAGATTATAGAAGTACTTAAACAACAAAAAGAATTTTAAAATAAAAAGGAAAAATTATGAAATACCTAGAGTATTTTTAAATTAAAAAATGAACAAAAAGCTCAAACAAATAATGGAAATTAAGAATCTACATGATCCTTATTCTATTAAAATGGAACAAGCGAAAAAGCTTGTTGAAAGTTGAGAACCTACAGGCCTACTAGATGGTCTAGAAAACGAATATGAGCGTAATGGAATGGCTATTCTATTACAAAATCAGGCTAATCAGCTGATTAAAGAAGCAACCTCAACCGGTACTGCTGCTAGCTCAGAAGAATGGTCAGGCGTAGCTTTACCACTTGTTAGAAGAATTTTCGGAGAGATTTCTGCAAAAGATTTCGTAAGTGTTCAACCAATGAACCTTCCATCCGGTCTTGTATTCTACATTAACTTCAAATATGGAAATACTGATTCACAACATACTGCAACTGATAACATTCATGGTACAACTAATACAAAAGATACTGATCCAACTGGTGGTCTTTATGGTGCTGGTAGATGGGGATATTCTATCAATGATAGAACAAGTTCTGCCACTGCAGTAGTAACTGCATCATTTACTGCAAACGATTCAGCATCTTTCAATCAAAGTGATGCATATACTTATGCTAATTACAAGAAAATATCATTTGTAACACAATCAACTTGGAACTTAGATACAGAAGGTGTTAAAGCTTATGGTCTTTCTTCTAATTCTGTATTTATTACTGTATTACCTGAATATACAGATATTAGTGCTTCTAGTGTTATATTTACTGCATTAGGTTCTGATATTGATGATGATCAAACTGGAAGTTTCGTACTTCATTATCATGAACAACCTCAAGCATACGATAGAGGTGATTTTGAATACGGACAAACTGGTGTTGGTTCTATTCCAGAAATCAATCTTGACTTGAACTCAATTCCAATAGTTGCAAAAAGCAGAAAGCTTAAAGCTGTATGGACTCCAGAAGTTGCACAGGATTTAAACGCTTATCATGCTATTGACGCTGAAGCTGAATTAACTGCAATGCTTTCAGAGCATATTGCAATGGAAATTGACCTTGAAATTCTTGGTATGCTTATTAAGAATGCTAACACAACTGAATATTGGTCAGCACGACCTGGATACGAATGGAATGGTACTGTTTTTGAAGATCATACCTCAGCTTACTACATTCCTAACAAATCTGAATGGTATCGTACGCTTGGAACCAAAATGCAGAAAGTTAGTAATAAAATTCATACTAAGACAATGCGTGGTGGAGCAAACTTTATGGTCTGTGGGCCTGATGTTGCAACTGTTATTGAAAGTATGCCTGGCTATAATGCCGATACTGATGGTGATAGATTCCAATTCGCAATGGGTGTTGAGAAAATTGGACAAATTTCTAAACGTTGGACTGTTTACAAGAATCCTTATATGCAAACAAATGCTATACTTGTCGGATTTAGAGGTCCTAACTTCTTAGAAACTGGTGCTGTATTCTCACCATATATTCCACTTATTATGACTCCATTAGTATACGATCCAGATACATTCGTACCTCGTAAGGGTGTTATGACTCGTTATGCTAAGAAAATAGTAAGAGCGGAATTTTACGGAATTATTTATGTAGGTCATCTAAACTGGGTATAAACTAGTATAGAATAGATTACAAGGGAAGACAATTAGTTTTGTTCTTCCCTTTTTTTTTTATTCTTATTTTAATGGATTGTATAATATTTATTAATAGAGAAGAGAAGTAAACTAGGGAATTTAAAAACAGATGAAAAAAAGCGAATTAAAGAAAATCATTAGAGAAGAACTATTGAAGGAAGAGAGTAATAGATTTGGCGAACTGGAACCAGATAAGAAGGGTAATTATAAATTCTATAAAAATCCAGAACAATCATCAATTAAACAACTAAGTAAAGTGGCATCAAATTTAATAAAGGCAATTAAAACTGGCGATGGTAAGATTATTGACAATGCTTTTGATGATTTAAGATCTACGTATAGTTACTACTTTATGGTTAAATAAACTAAGGAAACTTAAATAAATTATGAAAAGATCGGAATTAAAAAGAATTATACGAGAAGAGTTGGGTAGAGTGATTACTACAAAGCCATTGAAGGAAGACACATTAAAGTATTGAATAGGAGAGTATGCAACTCAGGTTGAAGATAGACTTATACTGCTTCGAAAAACAATAGAAAAGGATAATAAGAGTACAGGAAAAGAATTTAATAAAATATTTGGTAAGATAACAGATATGCTAAGTGAATTCTACGAAACTTACGATTATTAAAAAAATAAATCAAGGCAAACTAATAAATGTCAACAACATACGCTTTATGAGATGGAACCAGTGGACCAATATCAGGCTCAACACCTTTTGGACTATACGATACCGATGTAATATTTCAAGCAGATGGGCCAAAGGTAGCTAACTACTGCGCAAGAAAACTTGGATATCCAATAGTAGATATTGAACTCCAATCTGGTAGCTTCTTTACTTGTTTTGAAGAGGCGATTACAGAATATAGTGCTCAAGTAAATCAATTTAATATTAAAGATAATTTACTATCAGCTAGAGGTGTAGATACTGGATCTAATTTAACTCAAACAAATATAGCTACTAACATGAGCTCTATTGTTCAGTTAGCTGAAGGATATGGAAATGAAGCAGGATTATATTCTAATATTACTATGTATACTGGTTCCATTGAGATATCTTCTAGCGTACAGGATTATGATATTAAAACACTATATACAGATGTTTATGAGCCAACTTCAGATGGAATTGTTATTCAAAAAGTACATCATTATCAAGTGCCTGCTTTAGTAAGATTCTTTGATCCATATGCTGGAACCGGTGCCGGGGCTTTTAATATGTTATCAGAATTTGGATTTAGTGGAATGTCTCCTGCTGCGTCATTTGTTCTTATGCCAATGTTTGAAGATATATTAAGAATGCAATCAATTGAGTTTAATGATACGATTAGAAGAAGCGCATATAGTTTTTATTTGTATAATAATAAATTAAAAATATTTCCATTACCAAAATCATCTTTTAGATTATATTTTGAATATTATAAAAAAAGTGATATTAATGATATTACCGGAATTTATAAAACGAATACAATGTCAGACTTTTCAAATGTTACATATAATAATATGAACTATTCGAAGATTAATGATGTTGGTAAGCAATGAATTAGAGCATATACTTATGCTTTGACAATGGAATTATTAGGAAATATAAGAAATAAATATTCTTCTATTCCAATTCCAGATGGTGATATAACATTAGATGGTGGTGATTTAATCTCTAACGGTCAATCATCAAGAGAAATATTAATGAGTCAATTAAGAGAAATGTTAGAGCAAACAAGTAAAAAAGCATTGATGGAAGCTAAAGCTGAAGAGGCAGAACATTTAGAAAGTACTCTTCAGAGAATTCCATTGAAAATATATATAGGATAAAAACAGATGAAAAAAAGTGAATTAAAGAAAATTATTAGAGAAGAAATAGAACTGCTTAAGGAAGACAGTACTCAATTTGACATACATTTAAAAGCAGCTAAAAAATATGCAGGTGAATTAAAAAAATCTCTCAAAAGGATAGGAAGTTACGAACTCACGGGTCGCGGATATTATCTTAAATTTAAGTTTAAAGATTCAAAAAGAGATTTTGAATATATAGAAAAAAAAGTGATACCAGTTATCAGGAAAAGTACAGAAGAGTTTCTTAAAGCATTTGGTGCAAAACCTCATTTTGACTCTCTTAAGATAAATAAAAATCCGTATAATGATAGATTTATTATATCAATAAACATAGAGCAGTATATGGATAGTCCAATGATTAAAAATCCAAAGCCAGAAGAAGCTGTACCTGTTATAAGTGTTCTTACAAAAATGCTTTAGAATAAATAAACTATGCCACTATTCTTCAAATCAAACGACGTTAACCTAATCAATAGCTTAAACGTTGAAATAATAAATAACATTATAGATACTACAATCAACCTATATAAAACAAGTGCGTACGATACTGAAGGTAATCTATATGGTGAAGCGCCTGATAAATTATATTATCCTGCAGTAAATGCTGCTGGTCTAATAGAGCATGATGATGAGTCATTTGAAGATGAAGACTTTGGGCCAGATATGGAGCAACCAATTATAGTTAAATTTCATAGAAAAACACTTCAAGATATCAGTTTATATCCAGAGATTGGTGATATAATAGATTACAATGATAGATACTATGAAATTAGTGAGGTAGTTGATAATCAGTTCTTAGGTGGTCAAGTAAGCTTAAAACATTCAATACTTTGTAAATGTCATATCACTAAAAAAGATAGAGTTGATATAGAAGAAATAAATAAAACAATAGATACTGAACATTCTGCTGTTGATATGGTTGATAGTATTTATGATTAAATAACAAAGGAACAAGCAAGATTAAGTTAAGATAACCTATGACAAATACTAAAGAAAATAATATAAGAGCAAAACAAATAAGCCGTAGAAACGACACATTTAATGATGTCAAAATAGGCTTATATAATATTGATGCTGCATTAAAATATTACTTCGACTCCGTTATTAAACCTGTAGTATTAACAAAAGACGATCAAATATCTGTACCACTTAAATATGCTTCACCTGAGAGATGAAAATCTATTCTTAAAGATAATTTTATTAGAGACAAGTATAATCAAATAATGCTTCCTGCTATGGTATATAAAAAGAACAACATTGCAAGAAATACTGATTTACCTATGAACAAAATTAGTGTAGCTAATCCGCAGATTTTCTATACAGTTGCGGAAAAATATAATATTAAAAATAGATATAACTCTATTTTTGCTAAAATAGCTGAAAATGAAAAGCTTAGAGATAAGCATGTAGTTGTAATGCCGACTTTTATTACTGTATCTTATGACATAATTTTATGAACTACATATTTAGAACAAATGAATTATTTAATAGAAACTTTAATGTATCATAATAATGATTACTGAGGAAATGAATATTTTAAATTTATGACTTCAATTGAAGACTTCTCTATTGATCACACAATCTCAACTGGTGCTGATAGAATTATAAAATCAACAAGTACTATAGAACTCAAAGGCTATATTCTTCCAGATATCTACTCTAAAACATTGCCAAATCAAGTTAAGACTACTGTTAAGAAACTTAGTGTTGACATGAGTATCTAGAAGAAAAAAGTTGATGATTCCACAAGAAAAAAGTGATTTTGAGTTTTCCCGACCATATTTATAATTAAATACATTTAAAAAAGGTTATTAAGAATCATGATTATTAAAAATAATAATAATAATAATAAAAAAGAAATAAAAGATAATAATAGTAGTAACGCTAACGAAGTTAGTGTCCCAGGAGTAAAGCTAACGCAAAATTATATTGATGATATTCATACCTTTCAGGTGGAAATGCAAGCGTTTTTACTAGAACTGGGTGATGTTGAATATAAATTAAATGCATTAAAAATATATAAGCAACAGCTTTTAAATGAAAGAAAAAAAGAGCTAGATGAAAAAGAAAGGACTATCGCAGATAGTATATACAGTGAGTATGGAGAAGGAGAAATCAATCCGACTAACTGAACTTTTACCTCATCAAAGTAATTTTAATATATATAACTCACTTAGGAGAAGCTTGTGATTTGTAAAATCTGTAATAAAGAATTTAAGTCAAAAAGAGCACTAGCAGTTCATATAGCGCGGAAGCACAAAGATATTTCATCAAGAGAATATACAATAAAATACTTTTATAATAATACAATACCAACTTGTAAGTGTGGCTGCGCCGGCAAATCAACCTTTGTATCGTTTGGAAAATTTAGAGAATTTATTTCAGGTCATAATACACGACTCAGAGAGAGTGCATATATCTTGCCAATTGAGAGTAAGGCATGATGACAGGATATTTATAAAAAAAGATACGATGAGAGCGGGAAATGAAGCAATCCAAGAAATCAAGGTTTAATAGAGAAAATCTGTAAGAATTGCGGAAATATTTTCCATGTCAAGGTGACATATAAGAGTCAGTTCTTTTGCACAAAAGAGTGCTATTCACAATATAAATCAAAATCAATCAGTAATAACACTAAAGAAGGTATAGCTTTTAGATTAGGCTGTTCTAAAGGCGGAACAAATTCTCATCCAAATTGAAAAAATTCAAACTTAGAATTGATGTTTAAAAAATATTTACAAAAGCAAAAGTTGCTATTTAAACAGCAAAAACAAATAAAAGTAAACGATGGCTATATATCTACTGACTTTTTTCTTCCAAAGTATAATTTAATAATAGAAATAGATGGTGACTACTGACACTGCAACCCTAAAAAATTTAGTGCAAATTATTATCATTCTAAAATTAAATTAACTGCTAAAGAAATATGAGAAAGAGATAGTAAAAGAAATAAAAATATAAAACAACTTGGTTATGAGTTAATAAGAATATATGAATCTGATTTAGATGATTACATAAGTAAAAACAAGTTAATAGAAGAAGAAATAATGAAATAATACATTATTAAGAATAAAACAAAGAGAGAAAATTTATGGAAAAAATAGTAAGCCCGGGTGTATTCACTTCGGAAAATGATTTAAGTTACTTGCCAACCGGTATTGGAGATATCGGTGCTGCAGTTATAGGTCCAACTGTAAAAGGACCAGCTATGGTACCAACACAAGTAACTAGTTATTCAGAATACATACAAGTATTTGGAGAAATATACGAATCTGGTAGTAATTCATATCAGTTTATGACAAGTCATTTAGCAAAAGAATATTTAAAAAATGCAAGAGTTCTTACAGTAGTTAGAATTCTTTCAGGCTCATATTCACCAGCAAGCGCAAGTATGGCTTCTTCAGCATCTAACACTTCATTTGATATCTATACGATGGGAGATGGTATAATTGCAAATAGCTCATGTTCAGAAGATAGTAATGGAATATTAGAGAGTGGTTCAGTTGACAACGTTCGTTGAGAGATTACAGGATTAAATGAGAATAAAGGTACATTTACACTTTTAGTAAGAAGAGGAAATGATTCAACAAAGAGAAAAGTAGTTCTTGAAACTTGGAACAACCTATCACTTGATCCAAATGCTTCTAATTATATATCTAAAATTATTGGTGATATGAAACCAACTTATGAATACAATGCTGGTGATCCATATATTGATATGAGTGGAAGTTTTGAAAATAAATCTAAATATATTAGAGTTACAAATATAACTAATACTATCAATTATCTAGATGAAGCAGGAAATATTAGAGATACTAATGCCACAGGAAGTCTTCCAATAGAAGCAAGTGGTTCAGTTTTCGGTGGAACAGATGGCGACTTAGAACATCCAATGACATTTTATGATGATATAACAGCAGATGATTCACAAGGATACATACCAACATCTTGTACAGAATACACAATGGCAGTTGACTTATTAAGTAATCAAGATGAATATGATATTAATATGATATTTACACCAGGTGTATTATCTGGCGGATCAGGAACTGCAAATACACTTGTAGATCATACAATTGATATGGTTGAAGCGAGAGGTGATTGTCTTTACATATTTGATACAAAAGTTAAAGATACTGCAGCTCTTAGCTCAGTAGTCGCAGATGCAGAAGCTTATGATTCAAGTTATGCAGCAACATATTGACCATGAGTTCAAATTAGAGATAATACTAGTAACAATTATAGATGAGTACCGCCTTCTGTAGTGATGGCTGGAGTATATGCTTATAATGATAAAGCAGCATTTGAATGGTTTGCACCTGCAGGATTAAATAGAGGTGGAATCGAATCAGCAATTAGAACTTCAAGAAAGCTAACTCATTCAAATCGTGATACTCTATATGAATCAAATATTAATTCATTAGCGTCATTCCCAAATACTAATGTTGTAAGTTGGGGACAAAAAACTCTACAAAAGAAAGCATCTGCATTAGATAGAATCAATGTAAGACGTCTCTTAATTAATTTGAAGAAGTATATTGCATCAACAAGTAAATACTTAGTGTTTGAACAAAATACAGAAAGTACAAGAAAGAGATTTCTTAACATAGTTAATCCATATATGCAATCAGTTAAACAAAATCAAGGTCTTTATCGTTTTGAAGTTGTAATGGACGAAACAAATAATACAGCTGATGTAATTGATAGAAATATTCTTAAGGGCGACATCTACATTCAACCTACAAGAACTGCAGAGTTTATCGTAATTGACTTTAATGTATTACCTACAGGAGCTACATTCGGAGCTTAAAAGAAATAAATATAAGGAAAATTAATTAGATTATAAAAAAATTATGGCACAAGTAATATACACAGACGAATTAATGTTTAAGGGCTGAGAACCAAAATATAAAAATAGATACGTATTCAAGATAGATGGTATTCCATCATTCATGATTAAAGCAGCAAACAGACCTTCACCTTCAAGTGATGAAGTTGTATTAGATCACATTAATGTTCAGAGAAAGTTGAAAGGGAAAACAACTTGAGGAGATGTTTCAATAACATTATATGATCCAATTTCCCCATCAGGCGCTCAAGCAGCATTTGAATGGTTTAGATTATCACATGAATCTGTAACAGGTAGAAATGGATATGCTGATATGTATAAGAAAGATTGTACTATTCAGATCTTAGGTCCTATTGGAGATGTTGTTGAAGAGTGGACTTTGAAAGGTGCATGACCTAAAGAAGTAGATATGGGTGATTTGGACTTTAGTTCTGCTGAACCAATGGAAATTGCAGTTACATTAGCAATAGATTACGCAATACTTCAATACTAAATTATAAAAAGGAACTATATAAATGGGGCAGCAAATTAGTTGCCTCAATTTTTAAAAACAAATGAAAAAAGCGAACTAAAGAAAATAATTAGAGAAGAGTTGCTGAAAGAAGATGAGGAAATTGTAGTAATTAAATCTCTTAATAAAGGTGAAAAGCTTTTCATAAAAATGTTTGTTGGAGATTTACAAGCATTACTAAATGGAGATACTTTTCTAAAGGATTCTAAAGAGCTCGAATACTTTAGAAAGCAAGCAAGAGCACTAGCAAAAATATTTAAATAAAAAGAAGAGTTAAAAACAGGAGTTTACAGAAAATGAATAAAAATGAAATTGACAAAGAAAATGTCAGTATTTTAAGTGAGGTGGTAGCCCTTCCGTCGAAAGGATACTTATATGACAATGAACATCCATTACATAGCGGACAAATTGTATTAAAGTTTCCTACAGCGGCTGAAGAAGATATTTTAACATCAAAAAATTTATTACAAAAAGGCTTAACAATTGAGAAATTTTTAGAAGCAATCATCTTAACACCAGGCGTAAGATTAGATGATTTGTTTATTGGTGATGAAAATGCAATTATGTATTCATCAAGAATCTTAGCGTATGGTCCAGAATATGAAGTAGAATATAATTGTCAAAATTGTGGACATAAATCTAATGTAACAATTGACTTGGATAAATTAAATAATACAGAAATTGATGATGCATTATTTCAAAATGGAAATGAATTTATTTTTACTTTACCAAAGAGTAAGGAAGTAATAAAATTTAAATTATTGACTCATAGAGATGAGCAAGATATTCAGCAAACAGCAAAGAATATTAGTAAATACGATAAAAAATCAGATCATATTGGAACAACAAGATTAAAGAAATCAATAATTGCAATTGATGATATTACAGATAGAAGTACAATCAATAGCAAAATAGACACTATGCTAGCAATAGATTCTTCAAAATTAAAAAAATATATTTCAGATATTTCACCAGATGTTATAACAAAATTTAAGTTCGAATGCGAGAATTGCAGTTATGATAAGGAGGTTCAAATCCCGCTAGGGGTTTCCTTTTTTTGGCCTAACTCCGAGCTATAAAAAAGTTATTCATGATGAGATTTTCTATTTAATATATCATGGTAAGGGTGGATTCATTTGAAGTGAAGTATACTATAAGATGCCTATTTTTCTTAGAAAATACTACATACATAAAGTATCAGATATAATTAAGAAAGAAAATGATGAGATTGAAAAAGCTAAAAATAAGAGCCCAAAAAGAAAATAAAAAAAAAGTTTAAAAAACAACTAAAATTAAAGCGGGACCATTCCCGCTTTTGTTTTTATACACATACGATTTAAGAAAAAGCGATTAAAAAAAGATGAATATAGATGACACAAATATTTCTTCAATAGCTCAAATGCAAGCGCAGAAGCTCTATACTGCACAATATAAGGTGCATCTTCAAAAAGCTCAAAGAATTGAGTCTCAATATAATGCTCAGCGAGATAGATTGGGTAAACTTACATTAGTACAGCTTAAGAAGAAGCAAGAGCTAATTTCTAGTGAAAGTAATCATTGAAAAGAATTAGAGAAGACATATAAAGAAATCGGATTAGCAACTACAGATTTAAATAATCAGCTTTTAAATACGAGATTTAGTGTTATAGAAGAATCACAATTAAGTAGAATAAATAATTTAAAAGAAGAAATTATTAATCTTAACTCATCTGTAAATAGTGGAAGTGAAGAGTCTATTGAACTTTTAAATGAAAAGCTTCGATTATTACAACGAGAAGAGCAATCACTTGCAAGAGTAACACAGCTATTTAAAGATGAAGGAATGCAGCTCAATAAGGTAAAAGCGGCAGTTGCAGAGCAGGGAATGCAACAAGCAGAAGTAAATAAGCAAGTCAAGTGAACAGCAAAACTATTTTCACAACTTAAAGAAAAAATAGTTGATATAGCATCTGAACCCTTAGTGTTTGGAGCAACGGCAGCTCTATCTCTAAGAAAGAATTTAGAAGGCGCTTACGGTACTACTAAAGAAATGTTTACAGAAATGGGCTTAAGTATTGGTAACGTTATTGATTTATCAGGTGAATTATGAACTGGCTGGAAAGCAGGTCTAAAATTTGGCGCAAGTTGAACTGATAATTGAAAGATAATGAAGGAGATAGGTAAACAATTTGGTAGTCTTAAAACAGCGCATATGTCTCTCGTTACGGACGCTATTGAATTACAGAAGTTCTATGGTATGTCAGAAGATAGAGCAGTTGAGCTATTAAAGACATTTAGTAATATTTCCGATGGAACTTCTGAAACAGTCAAATCATTAAAAGCATTTACAATTGAGTTTTCAAATATATCAAATGTAATACCATCAACTGTTATGGCTGACCTTGCTGCAAATTCTGAGTTTATTGCAAAATATACTTCTGATGGTGGAAAGGATATGATTAAGTTTGCAGTTCATGCTAGACAACTCGGATTAGAGATGTCAGATGTAGCATCAGCAACAGAAGGTTTATTAGATATAGAATCATCTATTAGAGGTGAACTTGAAGCTTCGGTATTACTTGGTAAACAGATTAATTTACAGAAAGCGAGAGAGTTAATGTTTGCAGGTAAAACTGATGAAGCTATGGTTGAGATGGTTAAGCAAGCTGGCTCACTTGAAGAGTTTAATAGTATGAATGTTATTCAGCGAAAAGCTCTAGCTGGAGCAATGGGATTATCAGTTGATAAATTACAAACTATGGTTGCAAATCAAGAGAATTTAGGTAATCTTACTGGTGAATATAATAAGAAAAATAATATGACTGCAAAAATAATGACAGGGATCGGATCAACGATTAAGAGATTTGCTACTAAAGAAAATATTGGATTCTGAGTATCATTAGCAGGAAACATATCAGAAGTTACTCAAGGCCTTGGCGCCTTTTCAGTAATGGCTAAGAAAAGCGGAAGCTTAATTTTAGATTTTGTAACGTTTATTCCTAGAATGATTGCTAAACTTATTATGTGATCTGCAGCTAAAATGGGATTAAATGCAGCTACTGCTGCAGAAGTCTCCTTACATAGTGCAAATGTTGCAGCAATAAATTCAGAAACCACTGCTCAAATGGGATTGAATGTTGCTAAGGGCGCCGGTAAAAAAGGTGGATTAATGAGTATGAATCCAACGAATTTAATTAAGGGCGCAGCTGCTTTAGTAATTATGTCAGGTGCATTATGAGTTACAGCTAAAGCACTTCAGGAATTCGTTAAAGTTGATTGAAAACAATTAGCATTGGCAGGAGTAGCAATTGTTGGTTTAGCTGGTCTTATGGCAGGAATTAGTTTGCTGTGAGCACCAATTCTTATAGGTGCTGGAGTATTTGCAGCAATGGGTGTTTCTCTACTTATATTTGGAACGGCAATGTCAGCAGCTGGATATGGAGCAATTATGCTTGCGAATGGACTTAGTCAATTAATGAGTATTAATTTTGGACATTTATTAACAATGTCATCTGTTTTTACAACTTTAGCAATTAGCTTAGCAGCTCTTTCTGCATCTATGATTGCTATAGGTACAGTAGGCGCAGTTTTATCTCCACTAATAAAAGCTATACAGCCAGAAATGATATCAAGTAATAAAATAAGTGCGACAAAACAAAGTAATAAAGAATCCACTAATGTGGTAAATAAAGAAAATATTGATTTATTGAAAAGCCTAAATAATAAACTTGAACAACTAATCGTTGTAACTTCAAAAACTAAAAATATAAACATAGATGGTAAGAAAATAAATAAAGCTATTGCAGATTTAATACCATCATATAATCAGGCATAAAAAAGATGAATAAAAATAAAAAAAATATAGATAAGAATTATTCTAGAGTTAGCATATTAAATTTGTATAGTACTAATACTTGAAGAATATATAAGTACAATGAAGAGTTTCCTCCAACGTTTAGTGAACTATATCCAAGATTTAAAACAAGCGGTTTTGAACTTCCAATTGAATCATCTTATAAGTCTGGAGTACTACCTGGAGGGAAAAAGTGAGCTGGATTATACAGTTATAAAGATGAATTTCCTCCTTCATTTACGGATTTGTATACTCATCTAACATATAATACTACGACATCACCACTACTTACAATACATGAGAGTAATAAGTTACCTGACGGAAAACCTTGAGAATCGTTTTCACAGCCAGGTACGTCACTTTGAGATTGAGAGGATGCATATAATACAGGTCCAGATTATGATCATAGCATATCTATAATTAATGATTCATATGACAATAGAAAGACTCCTGATGAAGATATTAGACATTCAATGCCGTATTGAAAATTTGCTTCTAAATATAAAATTAGAGAAATGTCTCAAAATGATTCATTTTCTGGCTGAACAATAGATACGTCTGATCCATATATAATAAGTACTAATGAATCTACAAAAATTAAAGCATATGATAGTAGGATGCTTCCCTTTGGCTCAACAATAGAAGACATTGAACGAGTAGGAAAGTGACTAGTAAGTCCTAAAGGGTTATTATGGGTTGCAAAACAAGTTTTGTGACAATCATTTAATACAAGACATAATACTAGAGCATATAATTTAGCTTCAGCAATCGGCTCTGCTGTGCCAGCAATACATATAGTAAGAACAACAGGTGAAGGTTTATTAGGATTTAGCTTAGGATCAGGTGAAGGTATTTATTCTAAGTGAATAGAGACTGAAAGAACTAGTTTAGCAAATAAAGATCAAGACAGAGTAATTGAGGATTATAATAAACATAATACAAATGATTCTTTAAAATCATTTGCTGCAGGAACCGATATTAAGAAGGGTAATGCTTCATTACTTGAAGCTTTCATCGGCACAACTAAAAGCGAAACTGGAAATCCTACCACTGGAGAGGTAGGAATATCTACAGACGACTCTTCTGGAATAAGATATATAGATAAAGAATACAAAGGAGTATATCCGAGAAAATGAACTCGAGCTGAATTAGCTTATGGAGATAATATAGTTTTGCCTAAAATGTATGCTGGAACACTTACTTCAGAGCCTCATGATAAGACTGAAACAAATGCTGATTCTCAGAGTGCTGTAAAGAACTTTGGATTTGCCGACTATGGAGTTGGTGCCAGTGATAAGATTTCTTTACATCCATATGGAAAAGATGATCTTACAACTGATTTAAAAGATATTATTCCATTTAAAATTTACGATATTTATAATAATATGTATATTATATTTAGAGCAGCAATTACTTCAATTACAGATTCTATTTCTGGAGAATGGAATGATATAAGCTATATAGGAAGACCTGAATCATTTCCTGTTTATACTGGAGTAAAGAGAACGTATAATATAGCATGGAACGTTTACATCGGCTCTAAGAGTGAATTTAAGCCTATTTGAACAAAGATAAATTACTTGATGGGACTACAATATCCAAATTATGAAAATGGTATTATGACTGCTCCTATAATAAAGCTCACTTTAGCTGATTTATTAATAGATATGCCAGGATACTTTTCTAGTTTAACAATATCATATCCAGACGGCTCACCTTGAGAAATAGATACCGGAATAGATATATTAAGATTACCAAAGCATATTGAATTCACAGCAGACTTTACACCATTATATCACGAGATACCAAGATCAATAATGTCACATATCGACGGTGTTACTGAAGAATGAATGAAGGAGTCAAATTAAAAAAGAATTATGATAAGTAGATATAAAAATACTAAAGTAGAAAATAATGGAAAAAGTTATGCAACATTTAATATTCCTATAATAGAAGAGAGCGAATCAGATGTTTATATAGTAGTTAGAGAGGGAGATAGACTTGACTCTTTAGCTTGGAAATACTATAAGAATCAAAATTTATGATGAATAATAGCTCGCGCAAATCAAGAGTATGTCAATTGTGATTCTATATTTATAGAACCGGGATTAAGAATAAGAATCCCAGCTAATTATATTGATATATTATCAAAGTTGTAGGAGATAAATTATGGCAATATTCGGTTCACACGTATCGACAAAGGTTAGAGTTGCACTTGACAAAAGAAAGAGATTACTAAATTACAATAATAATGAAGCAAGATTAGAGTCTGCTGAGATGCTATCTCTATATTCAAAAACACCCTGGATATCAATGCACTCTTGTATAGAGTATAGAAATGATCAATTTAATGAGGAGCCAAGGATTCAATATCTTTTCTTAGGAGCAATTAATAAAGGGCTTGGCGGCTTTGAAAATATGCTTTCTCAAAGAGATACTGCACAGCCATTTAGACCGGTACCTGGTATAGATTCTTTAAGTGTTGCGTTAGAAGGTACATTTGGCTCTATTAGAAAAGCAGATATATCATTAAAGTGCTGAACTATAAGTGATTTGGAGATGATAGAAGCTTTGTTTATGAATGTTCAGGGTTCTATAGTCATACAGTGAGGTTGAGCAACAGAAGATGGTATGAGTAGTTTTGTAAAAATAGAAGATGAGAGAGAAGAAATATTTAATTATGATAGGCTAAAGGAAAAGAGAAGAGATTCTAATGGCGATTGAGATGCTTTTGTTGGAAGAGTTGTAAATTTTAGTTGAACTGGAAATGAAAGCTTAGGATTTGATATATCTTTAGAAATAATGTCACCAGGAAATTCTATATTAGCTCAAAAAGTGGAAGATACAGAAGATACTGATGAAATAGATAGATCATCTATTATAGATTATATGGAAAGTGAAGCTTGAACAAATTTATTAAATAGAGAGCTAGCAAATAAAGATGCGGAAGTCTTTGGTATTGCAGATAGTAGTATTATACCTTTTCTTGGAGGAACAGATAAATACGTAACTCTTAGATGGTTTGAGAAAAATGTAATTTCAAGATTCTTCGAGACACTTAGTTATGACAAATTTGATAGTGAAGATGTTCTAGTAGGATCACATCCACTATTAAGATCAATGCAACCAGATATTTGTATCTTACCGGGTTTTTTAGAATATCAAAATGTTGTATCAACCACTGATAAAAATATAATTATACCAGGGTTTTTTTTAAATAGAGAAAACTTATCTACCGGAGTTGTTTCAAATATATTAATTAATACAAATGTAATTAAAGATGCTATTTTAAACAATGCAACGCTATCTGAAGCTATAGATTATATTCTTGAAAAAATTAACTCTTCTTGTTTAAATTACTTTGAATTAAAATATGAAACACCAGAGGGAAAAAATACAACAAAATTAATTGATATAAAGAAAATACATAATGACGCTGAAACTGGCGAAATAGATGAATCGTTAGTTTATGTTTTTGAATTACTAAAAAGAAACTCTATAGTTAGGAGCTATAGTATGGCATCTAATATTCCAGATAGCTTTAAGACAGCTGCAATGATGTCAAAGAATATTGACAATAATAAATTTGGTCTACATATTATTAAAGGGCTCTATGGTAGTAATTACGATACCTATGATGAGTATATTAGTGATAAGAGTAGTACAAGTGATAGAAATAAATATACTAAAAAGAAAGAGAATTGGTGAACAAAAACTTTGAATAAGGCAAAATTTGCAGCAGGACTTTTTGATGGAACCACAGAGCAAAGAAGAGATTGAGTAGATAAAAATATAAAGTCTAATACTAAGAAAAAAATAAATCAAAGATTTTATTCCGAATGGAAAAAGAGATTGCAAAACGATGATGATAAAAATCATACAAAATATAATCAGGAAATGAATAATAGATTAATACCAATAGAGCTTACTTTAACAATGGATGGGGTATCAGGGTTTGACTATGGTAATATATTTACAGTTGATTATCTTCCATCTAGATATAATATCGATAATGATGATTTTAAATTATTTACATATTTTCAAATTACAGATGTAAAGCATTCAATTGGTAAGGATTCATGAACAACTGAAATAACAGGATTAATGAGAATAAAATTAATAGTTAAAAAATTTGCAAGCTCAGAAATATCGAATGCTAAAATACTATATGAAGCAGATGACTCAGTTGAAAACTTTAATGCATATACTGGTGCTTTATTAGGAGATAATTAATGAAACAAAATCTATATACATCTGGTAATGAGTTTAAGATAATATCTACACGTGAATGATACATAGGACCATATCATGTTGATCTTATTGGATATTGATTTACAGGCAAATCATTTATTTTTAATGTCTCCGAACAATTAGTTAAAGTAATACCAATATCAGATTTGTATGATGAGCAAATAGAAATATTAACTTATAATAGATTAGGTAGTAGTTATTCATTACATAATTGAGTTGACTTAAAACCGTCAACACCTATTGTTAGTAATAGTGATATATCAAATGGATATATTAATCGATACTTTGCAAAGCCAGATAGTGATATTCAAGGAAAGAAAATTACTGAAATAGATGAAACTAATTTTAGAGATTTAGATCGTCATCCATACTATACGAAGTGCGAATTAAAGTGATATATTACTGATGATATTAATGAAGTAGAAGATACGGAAATAAATAGTATAGTAGTTGAGGGAGTTACTACAAAGAATAAGAGAGAAATTGATAATGCTGAATTCAACGGATTAGAGTATTTATATTCAAATTTAAGTCAATATTCCTTAGTTCAAGAGTATAATGATGTAGTATATAGTAACACAACTATAGCAAATAATGAACTTAATGAAGATTGATATACAAAAATAAATGACTTATTAAATTCTGGATATAGTCTATTCAATGATGATAGTAATAAAAATAGAGCTGATATATTAAAAAAAAGTTACGATTTATTCAATTTACCTTATATTAATTATAACGTAGGAATTCTTACAGGAACTCAGCATGAAATGGATTTAGGAAGAATTGCTACTTTGTATGTGATAGAATATGATAACAATAATATAGATGACTTTCAACGGTTAATTATTGATATAGTTAGAGATGGATCTAATTGTATATATTATGATGGAGAAAAATATAGTTGTTTCATTTTGTCTACTGATGAATTGGGTGATTTTGAAAAGAAGTTAATATATTTTAATAGCTTTAATGATTATGCTATATTCCATTGCAAAGCTTCGGGCGTTATAGTTAATATTGAGAATTGAGAGAATCTTGAAAATTTAGTTAATCTTACAATACCAGTAATACCAGTTAATAGACTTAAAGAATATATACAAATTTAAAGGAAGTAGTTTATGATTTTACATAATCCGATTTCATTAACGGATACAATTGCATTTCTAGAGGTTTTTAGTAGAGATGATCCACGTAAAATCTATGTATTTCCAATCTTAAAATATCTTAAAATAATCAATCCAGCAGAAAAATCAAATAATATGACGTTTTGTTTTATTATAGATATTGAAAATCCAGAACTTAAATATGTTGTGTTCTTTAATTATTATGGAGTTAAAGGTGTAGATATAGATGTATTCAATAATGTCTTGTTTGATGGAGATTATGAAGTCTATGTTGATGAAAAGAAACTATTAATGCATGCAATAAAGAGATATAGTGACGTGGATTCAGTATATGATTTAAATATAAAAAGACCAAGCCGTGATATTGTAACTACAATTAATATATGTTATGAGTTAGTATACAGTGAGTATCGCATGTATAAATCTTCTTATTATCTCTCATTAGGTTCAATAGCTATATTGTTTAAAGAAGTGAAAAATATTTTTAATCTTGGTTTGAGTTGCTTTTGCAATGAACGTTACAAACAGAAAAGCAAATTCCATGATGATATTATGATACCATCCTTGGCAAATATAGAAGCTAATGGAATATTTAATTCAGATAAAGACAAATTTGATTATACTTCATATAATATTCATACTACAACAGGAAGGCCTTCAAACAAATGGAATGGAATAAATTACGCCGGACTTAATAAATCAGATGGAACAAGAGATAAGTATATTAGTAGCTTTCATAATAGAGGACTATTAATAGAATATGATTATGAAGCTTATCACTTACAACTAATTGCGGATCTAACAGGCTATAAATTTCCAGATGACATATCACCACATAAATATATGGCATCTCAATATTTTAATATAGATATACCAAATGATGAGCAAATAAAAGAAGCCAAGCAAATGTCTTTTCAATTAATGTATGGAAAAGATACTGGGCATAATTCATCTGAAATAGAATTTATAAATAAAGTTAAAGGTTATGAGCGTATGTTGTGGGATGAGTTTAACGTCCATGAGGGTGTCAGGTCAGTAGTATTTGATACTGATCTCTTCCAAGGAGTTAAATATTGTAAAATTGAACGAAACAAGTTATTAAATTATTTTATTCAATATTTTGAAACAGAGAGAAATATGATAATTATCAGTGCTTTATTAAAGTTACTTAAAGGATATAAAACTAAATTGGTACTATATACATATGATTCATTTTTGTTTGATTATAATCTGGATGACGGAAAAGAATTACTTGACAACATAGGTTTAATTATTAATCAAGGAAACTATTCTTATACTACTAAATATGGAATTAATTATGGTAGTCTAAAGAAAATAAATTAGAATTATATAAAGGAGTGAACGACTATTAAAAATAAATGAATAGTGATAAACTATTATGTACATTTTCTAGCTTAAATAGTTTAGAGAAGACAATTGAGAGAATAAGAAGTATATATCTTATTAAGAATAATAAAATATTAGTAATTGAAAATGTAGATGATACTCAAGAATTGTATTGTATATATAATGCAGTGGAACAACTAACGCCAGGATGATTAAGTGATACAATATTAATCCATCGTAAGAGAAACTATAATGTGTTATATACAATTAATAGTTTAAATAGTTTAATATGCTTTTTAAATAAAGGTAAAGAAAGCAAGGATTTTAAGATACCGTGAGATAGTTTTGAAAATACGATATTACTAATTAAAAACGGAGAGCTAAATATTATTTCAACCAAGCTTAAAGAAATAAAATATGATTTAAAAAAAGGATATAGCAAAAAATGTCAGAAGAGCGAATAGAGATAGATTTTAAAGAAAGAGAATATAATTTTAAAATTGAACAAGTTACCAGTAATTTAAAAGATTTATTAATAGTATTCAAGGCAATGTTATTTGACGCAGATATGAATAAAGAAACAATTAAAAAGATGTCAGAAGAGCATGGTTATTATAAAGGGATACATACGAAATTAGAGATACTCCAATACTTGACTAGATTGATGAATAGTAGAAAATTAATAGAAGAGCATATGGCTACATATCCAATTCCAAATTGTATTAAAACTAAGCAATTTCACTTGGCAGCAATATATAAAATATTTTCAGATTTAAATATGGAGCCTAAATAAATCTTGCTAAAATGTAAGAAAAATGTTACATTTTTTCATTTTTTACCTATATTATATATAAGAATAAAGTATACAGCTCGTTAGACCCAGCCATGGCTCTGGGGATGGTCTTCAAAATCATGTGAGGTGTCCAAAGCTTCACCAGAGGGTTCAAATCCTTCACGGGCTGCCGGTTAAATATCTGCTATAACAAGCGGTAAAATAAAAACAATTAAGTTACGTCTAATTAAAAGAAAAAGACAAACGAACAAAAAACGAACAAAAAAACGAAGAAAAGGAAAACGAAAAAAGCATGGAAAGTAAAACTCAAATTGCTGGTATCGATTTAGATGCCATTAAAGCTACGCTTGCGGGCTTACAAAACAAGAACTCAAAGAAAAATTATTTATGAAGACCAGAGGATGATTCCTCAACAACAATCAGACTATTACCTTATAAACACAATCCATCTATGCCATTTACGGAATTGAAATTCCATTATGGTAAAGCAAAAGGCAACCAATATTTCTTATCACCAGCAACTTATGGAAAAGCAGATCCGTTTGTAGAAGCAGCTGATGAATTAGCTTCAGCTGGAGATAAAGAAAATTGAAAATTATCAAGAAAACTAATGCCAACACAGAGAACATATGTACCTGTAGTTGTACGTGGTGAAGAGAATGCCGGAGTAAAGATGTGGGGTATTGGAAGCACTGTATATGAAGAGCTTCTTAAACTCATTAGCGATCCTGACTATGGTGATATTACACATACGGAAACAGGAACTGATATAGTAGTTGAAAAGCAATCAGGTTCAACTGTAGGAAATATATATGGTAAGATTAGTGTTAGACCTAAGAGAAAGTCTAGCATATTAACAAATGATCCAAAGCTTTTGGAGAAATTGTTAGATGAGCAGCCAGATCTTACTGAAATTTATCCTGAAACTAGTTATGAAAAACTAACAGAAGTTTTAGAAGCTTATTTAAATCCAGATAGCGATGATGAAAAAACTGCCGCTGATACGAGTACAGAAGCTTCTATTAAAGCTGCTCCAGCATTTGATAAAGAGAAAATATTCTCTGAATTTGATGAAATGATGAAGGCTGAAAAGAAGTAAATAATTAATTTAAAAAAAAGTAGGAGGGAGATTAGTTTCTTCCTCCTTTCTCTAAGAAAAAGGTTATAAAAAAAATAATGAATGAAAGCTTACTAAATGCATTAGTGGAGACAATAAATACTACCGTCAACGGAAAGAAAAAAGCCCCAGATACAGCATATATTTTAAATGATGCTAGCAAAGAAATAGTTGCTGCAAATGTAAAGAATTGAATTTCAACTGGCTCAACTTTACTTGATTTAGCTATATCAAATAGAAAAGATGGTGGGATAGCATCTGGTAGAATTTGCGAATTACAAGGAATGGAAGCTACAGGTAAATCACTAATTGGAGCACATATATTAGCGTCAACACAAAAACTTGGTGGAATAGCAATATATATAGATACGGAATCTGCTATTTCTACAGACTTTTTAAAAGTGATTGGTGTAGATTTAGATAAATTAATATATGCACAACTTAATTTGGTTGAAGATATATATGAAACAATTGAAAATTTAATTAATAGAATAAAAGAATCTGGACATAATAAGTTAGTTACTATACTTGTAGACTCAATGAGTCAAGCAACAACTAAAGTTGAAATGGAGTCTGATTTTAATAAAGATGGTTGATCTACAACTAAATCAATTATTAATTCAAAAGCAATGAGAAAGATAACGAATTTAGTTGCTAGAGAAAATGTAGCTTTGATTATGACAAATCAATTACGCTCAAAGTTAGGTGCAATGTGAGGAGATGATAAAACAACTTCTGGTGGCTTTGCAATAGGATTTGCAGCAAGTACAAGAGTTAGATTTACAAAAGCTCAGAAGCTTAAGGATAGTGAAGGTGATGTTATAGGATTATATATTAAAGCAAGAATTATGAAATCAAGATTTGGACCAAGTGAGAGAACAGTTGAATTTCCGCTATACTTTAGTTCAGGAATTGATAATGAAGGTTCTTTGTTACTATATTTAAAAGGAAAAGGACTCGTAAAATCTGGCGGCGCATGGTATACGCTATCAGTAGTTGATAAGGATACTGGCGAAATCACAGATATTAAATTTCAAGCTAAAACTTGGATTGATAAGTTAAATGAAATTCCTGGACTTAGAGATTATGTATATGATTTGGTTTGTGAAACTTTTATAATGAAATACATATATGATAATAGAATTGATATTGATACCTTGAGTATAGAAGTTGATAAAGAGAAAGATGATGAGTTTACACCGCTAAATGGAAGTAGAGAAGGTGACGATGATGAATAGAGAAAAAATAGAAAGAATGAACAAATATGGAATTGAGAACATTGATTATATTGATAACATAGACGACATAAGATTTATAGACGATATTAATTATTATTTTTTGTTATATAATTTTATTAAAAGAACGAAGAAGCACATAAACCTAGTTCAAAGGTGCTGGTTTTATTTATGACCTAATCCCAATGCACAAATTACAAATATTGTAAAGCAATATGATGGTATTAATAATCATGATGTTGATAAGTTTAAAAGTCCAGAGTTTAATATATATCCATATATTAATGGAGTATATTTAATTAATAGATTATATGGAAAAAAATTACATGCATCACCTAAATTAGAACTATTAATGACTGAAATGACTGATTATCATGTCAAGCATAGCTCTCATCATCCCGAATATTGGGATAAGAATTTAACTGGTAATTCAATTAATCCATTAGATAAAGATACTCCATTGTTATTAGTTGATGCAACCGAAATGACAGATCAAGCAATAATAGAGATGGTTTGTGATTGGAAAGCAGTATCAATTGAGAGAAAAACAGACATTAATACTTGAGCAATGTTAAATATTAACAAGCGCTGGAAATTTAATAGTGAACAAATCAAACTCATCTCTATGGTAATTCACGAGTTGAGACCGGTTAGTATATTGTGAGAAGATGTTAGTGAGGATTTGTGTCTTTAGTTAATATTAATAGTATTCTAAAGAAAATATCTGAAAATCACGCAAATGATATAAAGTTAGGTCCAAATTCTAGAATATTAGTAGTTGACTTATTAAATCTATTTATTAGAGCATATGCTGCTAATCCTGCAACTAATGATGATGGAGTACATATTGGAGGAATTACCGGTTCGTTAACTTCTCTAGGATATGTAATTAAGCGATTTAGTCCTACTCGAGTTATTATTGTTACTGATGGTGTAGATAGTATTAAGAAAAGAAAAGAAATATTTGAGGGCTATAAAGCTCAACGAAAAATGAGAAAAGAAGCAGATGTTTATAATCGAAAGTTTTATTATAGTTCAGCAGAAATGGAAGAGAAAATAATGAAAATGGAGCTAGCAAGATTATTTGAATATTTGTCTTTTTTACCTATAACAACAGTAATGGTTAATGGTTATGAAGCTGATGATATTATATGGTATATTACAACACAAATTTTTGATGATACTACTAATCATATTATATTATCTATGGACAAAGACTTTTTACAATTATGCGAAACAGATAACATTAAGGTTTTTTCTCCTATAAAGAAAATTTTATATGATAAAAAGAATGTACAAGATGTCTTTGGAGTGCCAGCGCATCATATATCTTTACTTAGAGCTATTGATGGTGATAATTCTGATAATATTCCTGGTGTACCAAGATGAGGTATAAAAACAATACTTAAAAAGATTCCGATACTTTTAGATGAAACTGTGAAATGGAATTTGGATAACATATATGAATATGCAGTAGAAAATAACATAGGAAAATTTTTAGAAAACTTTGAAAGTATTATAAAGAGAAATTACAAATTAATGTCTCTCGGTGAAATAAGAGTAGAAGAAAAAGATGCTCTAAAGATTAAAGAATTAGTTACTAGCACTCATATTAATCAACTAAACAAGTTTAAAATACAAAAAATGCTAATAGAAGATAGAGCAACTTCTGGTATTAGAAATCCAATGGCTTGGATGGATGATTGTTTCTCTAGACTTAATTATCGTGCTACTTCTTTTAATGATGAAATAGGCGGTAAGAATGTCAAATAATTTAGGTACATATGGATATGACTTTCAGATAAAGCTATTAGTTACGCTAATATCTGATAAGCCATTTATTAAGCAAACTGCTGATATTATTCGATCTCAATATTTTACATCAGATGCTGCTAAATGATTAGCAAATCAATCACTTGATTATTATGCGGAGTACAAAGATACTATAACATTCGATGTAATAAAAATGGAGTTATCGAATATTGAGTCTCAAGAACTAAAAACTGACGTCTTAAGACATATACAAGATATAAATAAGCACTTTAAATCTAGCGATCTAAGTTATGTTAAAAGCAAAACTCTTGCTTTTTTAAAGAATCAAGTACTCAAAAAAGCATTGTTAGATTCTATAGAGCTTCTTCAAGATGAAAATTATGAAGAAATAAGACACGTTATTAATGAAGCTAGTAATGCTGGAGTAGAAAGAGATATTGGTCATGACTATTTCGAAGATTTCGAAGATAGATATAATGAATCTCTTAGAAAATGTGTACTAACATCTTGACCAGTAATTGATGATTTACTATCTGGCGGCATTGGTGCTGGTGAACTTGGAGTAATAGTAGGCGGTCCTGGTTCTGGAAAATCATGGTTCTTAGCATATCTGGGAGCGGCAGCAGTAAAAGCGGGAAAGAAAGTATTACACTATACTCTTGAACTTAGTGAAAATTATGTAGGATTGAGATATGATAGTATAATATCAGGATATCCTTTTAAAGAATTAAAATATCATAAAGATGAAGTAAAGGAGTTGGTTGATCAATATGGGAAATTACTAATTGTTAAGCAATATCCAGCTACTATCGCAACTGTTGCAACATTAGAAGCTCATTATAATCTTTTAAAGTCATTAGGTTTTGAACCAGATCTTATTATTATTGATTATGGCGATCTTCTAACTACTACCTTATCAAAGCATATGCAAAGTAGTTATCATATAGGTGGTAGAATATATGAAGAAATGCGTGGTTTCTTAACACTAATTGGAAAACCTGGTTGAACTGGAAGTCAAAGTAATAGAAGTGCACAAGAACAAGATGTAATAGTTGCAGAGAATATTGCAGATTCTTATAAAAAAGTAATGACTGCAGATTTCGTTATGTCAATATCAAGAAAAATTGAAGATAAGTTAGCAGGTACTAGTAGAATACATATTATTAAGAATAGATTTGGCGCAGATGGTATGACATTTAAAGCCAGCTTTAATGCTAATAATGGTGCAATATCTATTTACGATGTAGGCACTAGAGGTGATCTAGAAGAATCGAAAAAACAAGGTAATGGTAACGAATATGTAAGAAGATTGATTGCTCAGAAATTGGGTAATATGAACAAAGAAAAGGAAAAAGAGTAATTTTTATATGTTTACAAATGAATTTCAAAAGACAATATGAGAGCAGAATTATAAACTTAGTATAGATAATGCTATTGAAGATACTTGATTACGAATAGCAACTGCCGCTTCTGCAGTAGAAACACAGCCTGATATGTGAAGAGACAAATTTTATGATATTTTAGAAGATTGGAATTTTGTGCCAGGCGGAAGAATAATGGCAAACATTGGAGCACCTGATAAAAAAGAGACAACATTAATGAATTGCTTTGCACATTCGCCTCAAGATTTAGATAATTTTTCAGATCCAGATTCAATAAATGGAATTTATACTCTACTAAAAGCACAAGCAAAAACATTAGCATCGGAAGGTGGATATGGAATGAATTTCAGCTGACTTCGTCCAGAGGGGACTTATGTTAAAGGAACCGGAATAAGAACTCCTGGTGTATTAAAATTTATGGAGCTATGAGATAAGTCTTCTGAAATTATTACTTCTGGTACGACTAAAGTACTTAAAGATGGTAATGAGGGAAAAGAAAAAAAGAAGATAAGAAAAGGAGCACAGATGGGTATTCTAGAAGTCTGGCATCCTGACATTATTGATTTTATAGAAGCTAAACAAACTCCTAATAGATTAACTAAATTTAACTTATCGGTAGGAATTAATGCAGAGTTTATTAAAGCTGTTATTGACGATGCTGGTCGCGGAGAGATACTCTGAACATTATCATTTCCAGATACTTCCTGTCCTCAATATAAAACAGAATGAAAGGGAGATTATCAAAAATGGATCAATAAAGGTTATCCGAGAGTTAATTATCAGACAATTAAAGTTAAAGATCTCTGAGATAAGATAATGACTGCAACTTATACCAGAAACGAACCTGGAGTTTTATTTCTTGATTTAGCAAACAAGTTGAATCCTGTTAACTATTGTGAAAATATAGCTACTTCAAATCCCTGTGTAGTAGGAGATACTCTTGTCTTCACTAACGTTGGGTGAATTAAAATTAAAAACTTAGAAAAGCAGAAAAATAAGATTAAGAATTTAACTATTATAACAATAGATAAAGACAAAAAACTGTATAATTCAGAGTTAAAGAGAGTGTGGATGACTCAAAAGGATGATGAAATATATAAAGTTTGCTTTGAAAATAATGAATATATTCTAACTAACTACAAACATAAACTATATGGAAAGTCGTTCAATGAGTTGTGTGTTGGTAATATATATGACCAGTACAAAGCTGGTAAAACAACAACGCTTCCGTCTGTTAATGGTGCTGATGGGAAACTAAAAGCAATTGTTAGAATAGAAAAGACCGAAAAGAAGGAAGATGTATATGATTTAACAGCTGTTCCAAATTATAACTTTTTTAGTTTAATAAATCGCGACGAATATATAGTCACGGAGCCTGTTTTGGTAAATAACATAGAAAGATTTTACATATATGATGTAGTAGATGTTGACAATGGACAACAAAAATTTGCTATAGATTTAGATGAAAACGATGAAATTTATTAAATAAAATAATTGAGTTACTATATTTATAATAAAAGAGTACAGGCTCCAATAGACATTAAAATATCTAATGAGTGTACTAAGGAAAATTAAATATGATAATTTATAAAACCACAAACTTAATTAATGGTAAAATTTATGTTGGCAAAGATTCTAAAAATAATAATAATTACCTCGGCTCCGGTAAGATATTAAATCTTGCTATCAATAAATACGGAATAGAAAATTTTAAAAAAGAAACGCTTTGTGAATGTTTAAGCTCTAAAGAGTTGAACAAAGCAGAAAGATATTGAATTAAAAAACTTAATTCTCAAAACCGCAATATCGGATATAATATTACAGCTGGCGGGGACGGCGGTGACACAATTACGAGTTCGCCAGACTATAAAGAGCGGTGCTTAAAATGCGAAAGGGTTGGAAAAAATAACGGAATGTATGGAAAAAAACACTCGTCTTCAGCTATTAAAAAAATGAGCAATATTAGAATAGCATATTTTCAAAATAGCGAGAACAGAGAAGGTCTTTCAAGAAAAAAGCTTGGAGTTAAAAATCCAAAACACTCTATTACTATGAAGAAATACTATAGCAGCATAAGAAACAGAGATAAAACTAAATTTGCTTTAATTAAATTTTATAATAATAGAACAGAAGAAGAAAAAGATGCTCACTCAGAGAGATCGAAGATAGCAATGAAAAGTCGGAAAGAAGATAAAGAGAGTTGAGAGTTGTATATAAAAAAACAATCAGCCTCTCAGAAAAAGAGATGAACAGAAAGCAAAAGAAAGGAGCACGGAAAATCAGTTAAAGAAGGAATAAAATTTATTCCAATTAATTTCATAAAAAGAAATAATATTGATATTAATTATTTTATTTCTTTATTAAAAAGTAACAATAATGAGAAAGTGCTAGATTTAAAGAAAAAATTTAATGCAAAAAATATACAATTTTCAATAAAATCAATATTGAAGAATTTTGAAACAATTGAAAATTTTAAAAAGGAGCTAATAAAAGCAAATGAAAGTTAATAATATTTCAAAACCAAAAATAACACATAGAAAGGAGGATTATTATATGCAGTCGACACTCAACGTCGATTGCGGTTAGGAGAAATTCTCATGTCAACTGGCGTATGCAATTTAGGAAGTATAAATCTTGTTAAGTTTTATGATAATGGATCATTTGATTTTGCAAAGTTTATTAATACAATTATAACTGCTGTAAGATTTCTAGATAATATTAATGATATTTCAAATGTACCATTGCCTGAATATAAAGAATCAATGCTTAAGAAGAGACGAATTGGATTAGGTACCATGGGATTAGGATCATTACATTATATGATGGGTATTAGATATGGCTCTCCGGAGTCATTAGATATGGTTAGAGACATATACAAAATAAAAGCCGGGGTGGAATTACTCGCTTCAGCAATGCTTGGTGAAGAAAAAGGTTCATTTGAGTTATTTGATAGTAAGGAATATTTTAATACTTATTGGTGAAAGAATATTGATATATCAGAAGAAGTGAAGTCGTTAGTTGAATCAGTTGGAACAATGAGAAATAGCTGTCATTCAGCAAATGCTCCAAATGGGAATTGCGTTAGAAAGAATACAAAAATAAGAACAGCAGAAGGTGTAAAGTCTATTTCTCAAATTTTTAAAGAAAATAAAATAGATATTACAAAAGAAAAAAAGAACCAATCATTTATTCCAATTAAAACTTTGGAAGTTCCTACACTACAAGGTAATAAGAGAATTACAGGATTATATATTAATGATAATAGAAACGTATATTCAATAAAAACAGATATGAACAATAAAATTGATGGCACAAGTGAACATAAGCTTTTAGTTAAGATAAGTGATACTCGAGCAAAATGAATTGAGTTACAAGATTTAAAAGTTGGCGATAAGATTTTGATAAAAAAATAATTAAATAAAATTGCTCCTACATTGATATTTATATTTATAATAAAGTAATGTAGGAGCAATTTTAAATGACAAAAAGAAAATATAAAACTTATAAAACTAGAATATATGAGGAAAATTCAAAAGAAGTCGCAGATAATTTGTGGCAAGAATACTTATTAAAGGTTGATCAAAGTTTAGATGGATTTATTAGAAGATATGGTGAACCAGAAGGTATAATAAAATATGATATATTTAGAAATAAATCTAAACATACAAAAGAAAAATATATTATGCAACTTGGTAAAATTGCAGGCGAGAAGAGATGAGATGAATATATACAAACTAAAAGAGAAACAACAAAAAGGGCATTTGCGTATTGACTAAAGATATGTGATGGAGATTATGATTTAGCAAGAAAACAATATGCAGATTATCAAAGACGAGATATGGATTACTTTATTAACAAATATGGTAAAAAGATTGGTATGGAAAAATGAAATTCTAAAAATAAGAAACAATCAATTAGTATATCAAAACATCATAAAAATAACAAAAATAAACAGCTTCATGCAGCAACACTTAGTAAGTGAATTAAAAAATATGGACAAGAAATCGGTGCCCAAAAATGAAAAGAGCTGTTATTAAAAAAATCATCTAGTGCTAGTAAAACGTCTGTTTCAGAAGTATCACAAAGTTTTTGTGATTCTCTTTTAGATATGTTACATGATGACTTTCATAAATATATAAAATATGCAAAAAAAAATAAAGAATGATGAATATATGATAGAAACAAGAAATCATATTTATTTTTTGACTTTACATTAATAAAATCAGGAAATAAAAAAATTATAGAGTTTAATGGAGATTTTTGACATGCAAATCCGCTATTATTTGAATCAGATTGAAAACATCCGATATTAAAAACTGATGCAAAAAGACTTTGAGACAAAGATAGATATAAATTAAGGGTTGCAAATAATAGCGGATTTGATACATTAGTCGTCTGAGAAAAAGAATGAAGAGATAATAAAGAAAAAGTGCTAATAAAATGTAAAAAATTTATAGAAGGAGAAAATAATGAGTGTAGTTAATATAGAAGGACTCGAGCTAATTGAAGAAGTAGTAACAGAGATCAAGCTTATAAAAGATGATACGTATGATATAGAAGTTGAAGATGCTCATCACTATATATTAGGTAATGGTATTATTTCACACAACACTTCAATATTTGCCGGCATTGTGTCAGGTGGAATAGAACCTGTATTTATGAAAGAGTATACTAGATGAGTTATTGTTACCGACGAGGAAAAGAGAGCATTAGCAGAGAGTGAATTTATAATTCCAGATGTAATGAAGAGTGAATGGTTTGAAACAGAAAATCTTAAATTCATAACTATCGCAAATGAACAAATATTAGAAGGCGAATTTAATGGAGAATCTTATAGAGTTGATAAAAGTAGAGGCTTGGTCAAAGCAAATTTAGTTGAAGACTATGGTTGGAGTTGAGTAAAAGCAAATATATTTTCTGATGAAGATATAACCTGGACACTTTTAAATAAGGATGAGGATGTTTTTTCAACTACAGTTGATTTATCAGTTGAAAATCATTTAAGTGTGCTGAAAATAATTGCTCACTATACGAACATGAATTCTAGTAAGTGTGTTGAAAAGTCTTCAAGTATGATTATTATAAATGACGAGGTTGTGTATTTAAGTGAGCTTGAGTTTAATAATAGTGGTGAATTTAAGTCTATAGAGTCTGATAAACTTTATACTAAAAATCATATTAATAATAAAGTTGAAATAAAATCTACATATAACAATAAGATAGATTCTAAATGTATAAAGATTAGTTTTAGTGATAATTCGACAATAATTGGAACACTAAATCATAAAATATTTGTTGAGAACTCACATTGAGTAAAGTTAATTGATACAAAGATTGATCAAAATATAGTAATACGGAAATAAATATTTGTAAAAGCCCTGTTGTCTTCATATTTATATATAAAGATAAAGAGAGGTTTTATGAGATTTAGAAAATTTAAAACATTGAGTGATGATAATAATATCTACTTAAAACAATTATATAATAGAGGTGTTAATAAGCAAGTAATATTAGCATTAGCAAATATTATAAAAAGAGATCACAGCATAGTAAGTTTCTATCAAGAGCAGAAGCTAATAAATCTCTTAAAGCAAAATTATATTAATACTAAGCAAAAGCATAAGTGAGAGGTGTCAATTTGATTAGCAAACAAAAAAGAAATTGATAAGATAAATACAGAGGAATATTATGCTTTTTTTAATAGATATAATAAGAGTCTATCACACAAGATGATTACAGAAAAAAAAGATAAGTGAGAGGGTGATCCTGGTTTAGCTAATACAATGATAGTTAATGCGCATAAATCAAGAATACGTATTGCAAAAAAAAAATATCCACTAATACATGATGATGCTAGACTGTTGCACTTGTCATACGTTGATGGAGTAGCGACCACAGGAAAAAATATAGCAATAAAACTAGGACTTGATACTAGTAAGTTATCAAAACAAGATTTAATTTCGCTATCTGGATATTCTAAAAAAACAAACTACAGACTCAAGTCTGTAGAAGAGAAAGAAAAGTATATATTAAAATGGAAACAAAGTAATATGCTTAATTTAAAAGTTAGAAACACCATTAAGTCAAGTTTTCCGGAGTTTAGTGTAGTGGATGTAAAGAATATGACTCCGCAAGAGACAAAAATGTGATATTCGGCTTATATAAGTATAAGAAGTGCAAATTATATTGCAAATCATCCTGAGAGATATAACAGAGGATATAATATACACGCAGTTAGAACAGGATACTTTTTCAGTGAAAAAAACAATAAAGATATTTATTATAGAAGCAGCTACGAATTGCAAGTTCTACAATTATTAGAATTAAATGAAAAAGTTACATGCTTTGAGACAGAGCCGTATCATATGACTTTTGAGACAGATAAAAAAAAGAAAAAATGTTATGTTCCTGATATAATATTTACAACAACTAGTGAAGAGCAATTTATTTTAGAAATAAAGCCAAAGATATTTTTAGAAAGATTTAATGAAGAAAAAGGTAGATATATAAAAGAATTACATAGTAATTTTTTTATCATAACAGAAGAGATAATATTTAATAAGGAGAAATTTTATGAATATTTTAGAATCAATTAGTCAGAACAATAAAAAGATTCCGCTAGACTATAGACAAATAAAAACGCTTGATGAAATAAAAATAGACTTAAAACATCTAAACTGAAATGAAGTAACAAACGAGCATCTTTTTAATCTGCGCTCGTTAATTATGCCAGAGTCAAAAAAGATTATTAAAATAGAGCTAATTAGTGATGTTGATACAGGTGATTTAGAAATAGATGATATGTCTCACTCATATTGAGTAAATGGAGTTCCAACTCATAATACGGTAAACATTCCTGAGCATTATAGTTATGATGATTTCAAAGAGCTCTATTTAACTGCTTGGAGAAGTGAAATTAAAGGCTTAACTACATATAGAGCTAATACAATGACTGCAGTACTTGAAGAACAAAAGACTCATGAATATCAATCTGAACTTGAAGAAATGTTTGTTAAGTCAAATGGCGATGTAATTAAAGAAGATGTTAAGTTACCAAAAGAATATTATTCTAAGGGATACATAAGAAGAGATAAAAATAAGAAGAAGTGGTATATCAATATCGCATTCGCCGATAGCAAATATCAAAAACCTTATGCCATGTTTGTACATACAAACTCTTATGAGTCGACTGAAGTTGCAGGTAAAGTAATAGAAGATATGGAATCTTTATGTAGAAATAAAGGTATTAAAGAAGAATTAATTGAAAGACAACGTAGTAAATATTCAGGTCAAACAAATGTAAATAAGATAGCTAGAGCTATTGGATTAGCACTAAGACATAATGTTCCAGCATTTGAAATAGTAGGAATATTAGAAGAAAATCCAGATGGATTCTCATCATTTTTATTTCATGTTAAAAAATTATTAAGTAAGTTTATTAAAGATGGAACAAAGATAGAGAATGAAGTTTGTCAAGCTTGCAATACAAAAAATATCATATATCAAGAAGGATGTAAAATGTGTCTTGAGTGTGGATGGAGCGCTTGTGGATAAGACAAAAGAAGAAAGCTATAAAATGTATGAAGAAGATTGGGAATTCAAAAAAGCAGTATGAGAATTTCATAATGAAGTATGAAGAGCTAAGTCTGTTGTGTACAAAAAGATTATTGAAGAAAACTGTCCAGAGTTATTAGAGGTTGCAGGAAAGAAAATAGTTGAGAAAATTATAAAGATAAGAAAAGAGCTTATGCAAAGACAAAAAAGAATAAAAGAATACTATAGACAAGATAGTGAGGAGTAGTCAAGTTAAACTTTAAGTTACTATTTTTTATAATTACCTTATATTATATATATGAAAGATTTAAAAATAACTTGGAGGTCATGAAAGTGAGAAAATCGATAGAGAATGTTAAGAAAAGACTTGCAGAAACCGAAGGTGCTGAAAAAAGGGAATATTCAAGATTATTACAGTATTTAGCTGGATTTGGATTAGATTATTTTGCTTATAAATATGTAGATGTTTACGAAATGGCATGCGGACATTATGAAATTTTACAAAGTCCGTTTCCAGAAGAGATCAAGGATCGTCCAAAGTGTAGTAGATGTATGATAGGAACACATCCAGATCAGTTAAAGTATAAAAATTGGGGAGTATAAAATGAATAAAAGCGTAAGCGAAATACTTATTGAAATGAGAGCAACAAATTCAAAACTTGACAAACTCAGAATATTGACAGAAAACAAAGATAATGAACTTTTGAAAAACGTTTTATTTTATGCATACAATCCATTCTTTAATTATTACCTCAAGAAAACAAATGGCATATTAGAGCGTGCAGTTGAAAACACAGATTACCATATTAGAACAACTTATGATATGTATCAAGATATGTTCGATTTTCTTGATAAGTTAAGAGCAAGAAAAATTACTGGTCATTCAGCATTAAATGAAGCTGCAGATGTTTATTCGTTTTTAAATGATGATATCAAAAAGATATTCTTGTTAATTCTTACTAAAGATTTGAGAGCTGGATTTAGTGCTTCAACAGTAAATAAAGTTTGGAAGAAGCTAATTCCAGAGTTTAAAGTTGCATTAGCTTCAGGTGAAAAAGAAATCAAACATATTCAATTCCCGGCAATTTGTCAACTCAAAGGTGATGGTCGAAGAACAATAGTATTTTACGACGTCTCAAACGATAATTTTGAAATTTATACACGCTCTGGCAAGAGAGATGGTAAACTTGAAAAACCAGAAATAGCTGCTCAGTTTTCAATTCTCTCATGTATGATTAGAGTTCAAAACTCTTGTGAAAGTTTTGTTTTTGATTGTGAAGCTATCATGGAAGATAGTCATGGAGATCCATTTGATAGGAAAATCTCGAATGGTATTTTGAATAGAAAAGAAATTAGTGCTGAAAATCTTGCTAAAGTTCGTTTTTTGATCTGGGATGTTATTTCAAAAGAGGAGTTTGAAGATCATAAAGGAGATTCAACTTACGGTGAGAGATTTAATCATCTAAGTAATGCTTTTGAACAAATGGAAGTAGACAAAACGAAGCATAAAAATTTAAAAATAATTCCATCTCAAGTAGTATTTACACTTGTTCATGTAAAAAGAATAGCTGAAGAATACATTTCAGAAGGTTTTGAAGGTGCAATATTGAAAAATATAGATGCTCCTTATAAAGGTAAGCGAACAAGAGATCAAATAAAGATCAAAGCAGAACATGAAGCAGATTTAATTGTTGTAGACTGGCAAGAAGGTACTGGAATAATGAAGGATTATATGGGTGCTTTAGTTTGTGAATCAGCAAGAGGAAAGCTTAAAGTAAGTGTTGGAACCGGATTTTCATATCATGATAGAGGTTTTACTATAGTTGATACAGATACGATGGAAACAAAAAGAGTATCACATAAGATGGATAAAGAGAATATCGTTGGAAAAATAATTACTGTTAAGTATAATGAAGTCATTGAAAATGCAGCCGGTGAACATAGCCTATTCCTTCCTCGCTTTATTGAAGTTAGAGATGATAAGGAATTTGCTGATAGTTTTGAAAAAATAACTGAGGAAATGTAAAGTGGAACAGAAGAAGAGATATTAGAATGAAGGTTAAAGAATTAAAATTAATATTAGAGCAATATAATAATGAAGATCTTATATATATTGAGTTAAGTCCTGGAGCATGCTATAAGATAAGTCATGGCGATTTAAGACCTTCCAAACATGATGATGATTATTTTGAAATCAGATCGTGTTATAAAGATCCTGCAACAAATTCGCCAATATTAGATATTGAGTAAAAAGGAAAAATATGTTACCAACAATAGAAAAGAAATGAGTAGTACAAAAGATACAGAAAAACGAACACCTAGTAACTATTCTTGGAAAAAGAAATCTTAAAAAAGTTCAAACTTTTTTAGGCAAACCATATAGTTATTATTATAAATCATTAAAATATTACCCAGATAGATGTGAGATGTGATCGTTTATAGTAAGTGATATGCAACTTAGTGAAGTTAAGAAACAAGTAGGATAAAAAGAAAGAAAATGAATAGAGATGACAGTAGTAATATATCAATAGTAGCCAACACTCAAGGTTGAGAAAAACCCACGTGTTCCAGTAATGTTGTACTCTATTTTCTCGAAACTATTAATGAGGAAGAAATGTTAGAAAAGTATTGTCCAGAATGTGGTACATTAAGAGTGTTGAAGGATAAGTTTTGTTCAAATTGCGGCAGAAAATATCAAGCGATAAATCAAGAAAACAAAGGTGGTGATATAAAAAATAAAGGTAATGCTAAAAGAAAGATATTACTTGATTAATTTTTTTATTAATATTTGAAAAATAAAAAGCCTCCAATGTATTGTTAATTCTTACTAATTGAAGGCTTATTTTTTTATATATTATTATCTACTGTATATTCATAGATGTTTTTTAAGAATTTTTTAAATGCTTTGTGGTCTCTCATTCATCCTGCATATGAAAAAAATACATAAGAGTGTTTAGGATTAAGATATTTCCTTCATTCTTTAATATAGCGTTTTATATCATCATCACTAAATCCATTTTCTTTAAATTCACTATATGCTTGACTAGCAAATGCCATAATCTCCATTGGAGCAGAAAGATATTTAACAACTTGCTCAGGATCGACTTCAGCTATTTTATTAACGATTTTTCAATATTTTTTTGGATTATCTTTATTCTTTGCATATATCTTATCAAATTGATAGATATGAACAAGCTCATGCGATAAGTATCCTTTAATTATTGAAACGAACAATTTCCATAATTTATCACCTTTTGTAAATGGAAGTATTATCTTATCATTAACATATATTGTTACATCACCCTCATTACTACCAGTGGTGTTAACGATGCCGACTTTCTTATCTCTTGTTTCATATGATTTTTCTTTTGTAAGTACTCAAACCATCTCATCAAATAACTCGGTTTTTTTAGCTAATGTTATTGCTTTTTTATTTAGTAGATTTACTATTTTTGGTGAATTGTCTTTTTCTTTGCTGTTATCAAAGCTGTTGAATATTTTATAAACGCCATTAAGATATTCTTCAATAAATTTTAGATCTACTTTAAAAACAGACTCTGTAATTATTTTTGCTAATTTCATCAGATTTTTAACTTAATGCTGATTTTAATTTACTAAGTGCTCTTCGATGAATAGCTAATACTCCAGGGTCAGTAATACCAAGATATTTCGCCACTGCAGCATTGGTTACTTTGCCTTTAGAGCTTTTAACTTTATCTTCTTCTCGAGAATCAAGTAGCCCATAAAAAGCCTTTATAACAAACTGCTCTTTACTATTAAGAGCTCTCATTCCTCTTTTCATGAAAGAACTCATAAATTTTTCCTTTTCTCTATCTGAATACATATTAGTAGCATTTGGATCTGCTATTAAATCACTAATACTTTTTCCATTAGATCCAGTTCCTAGTTTGATATCCATAGAGCTACTTTTTTTATCCATTTCATGAGCTGATTTTGTTAAGAATCTGCTAGGATTAGTAATTACTTCATTAAGTCAATGTCTTAGATATGTATAGAATCTTACATTTTTATTTGCATTAAATTTATTAATTGCTTTAGCAAAATTAATAATCATAACATTGAATACTTCTTCTGTAGAAATATTCTTATCAATTTTTTCAAGTCTACTTTTGTTATTCATTATTAGTTTCAGCATATATTTTGATTGTGCTCTAATTAATCTATCGAATGCACGAGGATCTTTTTTCTTTTGATATCTAAGTACTAGTTCTTTTTCTTCATCAGGATCATCAATAGGTTCATATCTCTTAATATAGTAATGAATAGGAGATGAAGACTCTACGTTTCTAATATCTTCTCTTGTTAGTAGACGTTTATCAGTTTTTTGTTTCGATATATTTTCTAGTAGAGATTTAAATTTACTTGTATTATATTTTTGTGTTGTTAGATATATCATGCTATCAATAAGTGTTATCATTTTAATTACTTCCTTTAGTTTGTTTTTTATTATTCTATTAATAATAAATATGTATAAAAAAGAAAAATAAGTTTAAAATTTATATAAATTTGTTACTATTTTTTACTTTTCTATTATATTATATATGTAATTAGGAATTTAAAAAAAATAACTTGGAGGTTATGAAAATGGAAGCAGTAAATTATGAGAAGATAAGAGACGAGCAAATTGAAAGACTAAAGAGTTTACTTTGGAATACTGAAATGCCTGAAAGTAGAAGATTAAGTATACTCTCATTAACAACTGAAATGACAATGACTGGGATTTCTGAAGGTCATGTTAAAGGATTTGATGAAGGTCATGTTAAAGGATTTGATGAAGGTCATGTTGAAGGATTTGAAGAAGGTTATGATGAAGCAGTAGCAACAACTCAAATGAATGAGGTATAATTATGAATGAATTAATAGAAGAGAAATTAGAAGAGATAATGACAATAGTCGCTGAGACTAATGGTGATTTTGAAGGCGATGAGAAAAAAGTAAGAGCAATCTTGGTTGAAATGTATACTGGTGGATATACCGAGGGATATCAAACTATGAACTGGAGCTGGAGCTAATGCAATTGAATATAGATGATTGTTAAAATTTAAATTATAAAGGTCTGTTTCTTCTCTTGTTAGTTTGTAAAGGTCAACGTGAAAGCATATTCATTCCTAGAATATGAGCCTTTGAAATACCCGAGCAAAAGAAGAGGTAGTAAGACGGTGGAGCTGAAAAGTGGATAGCGTTGAAGCTGTTAGATCGTAAATCCAGATTACAGACCTTTAGTTTTTTAAAGAAGAGAATATATGTGCCCCTATAGTCTAGTGGTTTAGGACATCTGACTTTCGCTCAGATAGCCTCGGTTCAATTCCGGGTAGGGGTACCAAAATAAATTATAATCTTTTAAGGGACAGTAGATTACAGAAATACAGAATATATGCCAACTAGCTGCCTCAACGTAAAAGAGGAGTTAAGGGAACACAAGAGTCGCTCTCTTGCCATATCCAATCGGTGCAAATCCGACATCTGTCTTTTAAAAAATTATAATCTTTTAAAAAAAAAAGGAGCGTGAAATGATTTTAATAGGAATAGTTATAGTTTTACTTGTGTTAATGCTTATTACATTGTTTAAAGAAATAAATCTTGGAGAAAATGGACCAAATCTTGGTGGAACATGTTTAATGTTTATTTGTCTTTTTGGTGTAGTTATCTGTTGTATTCTCGGGAATTCTTGGAGTTCTAATGTTACCATGCATGTAACATATGATGGTACAATTGAGCAATATCGAAGTGCTGTAACGATGTATGGTAATAAGGCAGAATTAGATGTTGGAACAGTAATTACTGATTTCAAATATCAAGGCTATCAAGAAAATATGGCATTGTTTATTCGTGATTTACGCACTGAGATAAAAGAGTATAATAGTATTTTGATAACGAAGAAAATGCAAAAAAGAAATATTGTAATAAGCTGGCTAATATTTTATGATGAAAAATTGCCATTAATAACTTTAAAAATGACTGAATAAAAAAATATTTCCGCCTGTAACTAACTGGCTTAGTAGCCGGCTTTTAACCGGTCGAAGAAGGTTCGATTCCTTCCAGGCGGACCAAAGATTATTTAAAAAGTAGGCAGTAGGAATTGTAGCATAAATGGCAAATGCATGGGCAAACCACGATTGCTGGTTCGAATCCGGTATCAGCACTAAATCGTTTTTTCATTTTTTAAATTTGAGGAAAACAACAAATGTCATATAAAAAGAACATGAAAGAATTTACAGGAATAGAACTTCCAATCATTAAGAATTGTAATATTGATCCAATATCATATAAGTTCAAAAGTGTTAAACCAATGAGTAAATTTGAATTTTTAATAAAGAGATTTATTCGTAGAGTTAGAGGTTACCATAGTATAGTAGAGTGGAATTGGAAACGTGTCATATAAAAGAAATATGAAAGTTTTTAAGGAATTTGAGTACTTTGGTACATGTAGTGGTAAAACTCAACTTTTGGCAAATGGCCATAGAAGTAAAATTGGTCTTTGGTTAAACGGAAAATATTCTCATTGATATAAAGCTAAAAGAAGTTGTAGAGATAAAAATTATAAATTAACAGCATATAGATATATGTATGAAGAGAAAATATAGTAAAGCAGGCGACGCGAAAGTCAAAAAACGAGGATTGAATGTGAATAAATTATACCCTTTGATTGCTAGTAGGTCGTCTATAATCAGTAGCTATGAAAATTAGCTATAAATGTAAATTATGTTTCTATCATTGCGATGGATAGTTTTTTATATTGCTTCTCCGGTGCAATTATCTGGTCTGGGTCACAACAGATGAGGATAGAAAACAACAGATAATGCTTTACTATTATTTTTAAAAATTAGCGGATATAGCTCAGAGGCAGAGCACCAGGTTTCCAACCTGGGTGTCGAGATTTCGAAATTCTCTATCCGCTCCAAAAATTATGAGAGGTAGATAAACGATTAGTGATTGCTTAATTATGCATAGTTGAGCTTTTAGACGGTCATGGAAATTCTGTTATATTAGCGTGGGTTGACACATTCTAATGTGATTTAGAGAGGGACGAACCCTCCACCTCTCGCCTAAATTATGAAAATGGGAAGTAGGTGTAGAAGGTAAGCACGTAAGATTGAAGCTCTTAAGGGATAGGTTCGATTCCTGTACTTCCCACCAAAATTTAAAAAGAAAAGAGAACATCGTTTATAGAGGTGTGAAAGGTTACGCCAGCTGTTTAGTTTATTCAAACCGAACAATGAATAGTTAAGCATACCGTGAGAACAGGTTACGCGATCTGTCAAAGCTGGATAGAGTTCTCTTTTTCTTTTTAATTATTTAATAAAGTTACTATTTTTTATAATTACCTTATATTATATATGTAAGATTTAAAAATTAATAACTTGGAGGTTATGAAAATGAAATTCGGAACACAAAAATCGACAGTTTATAAGCTAAGGAATGACTATAAGAATGGATACATATCTACGTCATTTAATGATAAATCTAAAATATCTTCGAATATAGCGGATGCTATTATATGTGATATTCCTTTACCACCATTATATGCAAAAGAATATCAAGACGGTACTTTAGAAATAATTAAAGGTGGAGAGAGCTTTCGTATTCTTATGGATTATATGGAGACAGGATCATATGGGGAGATGAAATTAAAATTTCAAGCTATTATTGAAGATTATATGTTAACAATACATATAATTAAACCTCCTTATGATGATGCAAAGCTTAAGATCTTAATGTCACTTTTGGAGGGATAATAAGATGAAAATAAAAATACAAAATACAAACAGTTCTTATAATAAACTGACATTGACAAGTGATGAGGCGAGAGTAAAACTTAGTAGTATAATGTCAAGAGAGCAAAATGAAAGAACTCTCATTTTTGCAAACGAAATTATAAATAAGATAGATAAAAAGTTATTTGAACAGACATTACGCGGTAATTTTATGTTTGGTAAAAATATTTTATATATTAAACTAAGATATAATAAAAAACCCAGAAAAGCGGTGATTAATTTTTACGAAGGAGTAAACAAATGATAAAGTATATTGTATGTTATCATGAATCAGAAAAAGAATTTGCTGATTTAAAAAGATATTGTGAAAAGCAAGGGTATAAGTGGGAATGTACTTGTAGTAGTTATAGTGGAGTATTAAAAATTACCGAAGATTATTCTATAAGTCCAACAATAGGCTCGCTTGCTGACTTATTAATAGGTCTTACTTGCTCAACTCACTGGATAAAGCCAGAAGAGGTTGTGCGAGCAATTGATATTTTCGAGGAAAATGCAGAATTACCTTTAGCACTCCAAGCTTGTCCATTTTGTAGTTCAATTTCTAAAATATTTACAGACAATCATGGTACCGACACATATCGATATCACATACAGTGTACGAAATGTAGAGTGTCAGGTCCAGAAGGCGATAGTATACAAGAAGCAAGCTATTACTGGAATGGTATAAGTATATTTCAAAATGGCTATAACAGAAGAGATTAGTAGAAACAATAGGAAATGTTATAGAATTAAATGGCTCAGAAGCTTATCTGGTAGAGCAGTCGGCTGTTAACCGAAAGGGTGCGAGTTCGAGTCCCGCCTGAGCCGCCAATAAAAATAGTCAGAGATATGCGGTTTGATTCCCTTCTTGTCCTCGGCGGAGGGCAGGTAGTTCAATTAGGTAGAGTACTGACTTTTAAAATAAGTATATAGAAAAAGGTTGTGTATAAATGAAAGTTAAAGAAAAAGGTTGTGTATAAATGAAAGTTAAAGAAAACGCAGAAGTAGTTAGCGTAGATGATTTCTGATATGATTTATTCCGTGGTGGATATATTGTTCCAGAGGAATTAGTTGATGAGAAGGATGCTAAAAAAGTGAGAGAAGCAATGGATATTATTGACGAATTTGAAAGTGCTTTGGAAGAGTCAGAATTAATAGAATGGAGATAAAATGCAATATCTAAAGTATTATAATTTGACTGTAGATGTTGTAAGAATAAATTTATATTAAAAAGAAAGCAAAGAAATAAATTGACCTTTACATAAGACTGATTAGCCGAGTTGAAAGAAGCTTCGCCTTCCTAAATTGATTAAGCTACTAAATTGGAAGTTCGCATGACCGCGGAGCTAGTGTAGGGGAACCTATTTTTGGTGCACGTAAAGAATAGGAGATGGGGAACAAACCATTTTTATAAAAATCTTGACCATGTTGAGACGCATGGATTGGTTAATTTATTTCGTTTTTTATTTAAAATTAGGAGACTATGGAACTTAAAGTAACAGAATCAAAAAAGCCAGAGTTTAATCTTTATGGAGAGTTACAAGATTTCGTTGACTTTCTTCAGATTTTACCGGGTAAGAAAGCAGAGTTAACTAAATATTTTCAAAAGCTTTATGAAGATAGAATGAGTCGTGGATATGATATTGGAGTTGAAGAAGGAATATGTCAAGCAGAAACAGCTGCTGATCGAATAAAGAAAGAGTTTTATGATAGAGATTATACCAATGGGTATATTGTTGGTTATAATGATAGAATTGATGATGAGAGATTTATACCTTAGATAGAATAATAAAAGTGGGCTTGTCGCCTAACGGGATGGCACTTCCCTTGCAAGGAAGAATAATTGTCGGTTCGAATCCGTCCTCGTCCACCATTTTTAAATTAAAAAAGGAGGCTTAAATGCCAGCATATTATTATGATGATACTCCAGATTATATAATATCAAGAGAGTCGGAATTGGAGCAAATAATTCAAAACTGTTATAATACAATAGATCGATTAAAAAAAGAAAATGAAAGTCTTAAAGAAGAGTATAACATTTCGTCTACAGCAGCAACAGAAGTGGGTAAAGACAGAGAAAAGCTCATAATTATAAATATCACTCTAAGACAAGAGATAGAAAGATTAAGAACTACCCTAGCTAACAGACGGTCAGATAATGAAGGTCTTGTAGTTAGGAATAATGACTTAAAAGAAAAAATACAGAGTCAAACAGTTGAACTCATGGTTCTACGTTGTGAAGTCCGTGATATTCAAATAGGAGCTGATTTTTGGCATAAAAAATATAATAAGCTACTTATAGACACATATTCAAATGCTTTCCCTAATGTAAAGAGAAAATAAATGAAAGATATATTTGGACAAGATTTAGTAATAGGAAATATGTATATTAGAGCTCATAACTCTAATGGAAGTACTGATATAAAAATTGGTGAGTTAATAAAAATAAATGATAAGACAGTAACATTGGATATTCAGGTACGAGCAAGTGCCTATCGAGAAGAAGATGTTAAGCTAACTATAAGTACTTATTATAGAGCAAGAAAAATATGTGTTTATAGCAATTCATTATTTCCGTTTATTGAAGGTACTTCAATTGATTGGTTTTAATGGAAATAGTGATAATTCTAGGTAATATAGAGAAGAGAGAAACTGATGCAATAGTTAATGCTTCTAATAAATATTTATTTTGGGAAGATGTTACAGTTAATGGAGTAATTCATGTTGGAGCAGGAATGGAATTTACTAATTATTGTGCTGAGTGGATTAAAGGAAATATAGCATTAGAAACTAGTAAAGCGATGATCACTCCAGGCTTTAATTTAAAATCAAAATATATAATAAACACAGTTGGTCCAGTATTTCCGTGTCATGAAAATGAAGCGCCTGAACAGTTATGGGAGACAATATATAATTGTATGAAATTAGCTGATGATTATAATTGTAAAAGTATATCGTTTCCACTAATAAGTACTGGAGTTTTTATGTTTCCAAAAGAGCCTGCAATTGATATAATTCTAAATTCGGTTGTCGAATTTGGTAACACAATAAATAAAAATGTTGAAATGGTTGAAATAGTTGCATATACTAAAAGTGATTTTGAATTGATTAAAAAAATAATTGTTAAAGTAGATGATATAAATTTTAATTAGTTACTATTTTTGATCTTTATCTTATATTATAATTGATTGGTAATCAACTGTTTAATTGATTTTTTGAATTATACCTATCAATTGCAGAAAATGATGTTTATTTAAGTTTAATATGTACATTTAGATTTATTAGGCATTTAGGCAGATGATGATACGGAATAAATGGAAAGGTGCAACGTAACGCGAGTAAAGCTGACCTCTGTATATGTTAATCATATTTAATGTAAAGCACTTAGGCGGACGAAATCCAACGATGGGCGAATTTGTATGCATAAGTGATTCGATCTCATGATCCAAGCACCATCGCATCTGCCGAATTTTTTAATT
>Ga0222658_1000129_pt1 | contig 46892 bp, 80 predicted proteins | sample AntAcemetagen476_FD_179830 | JGI IMG/M metagenome (GOLD analysis project Ga0222658, IMG submission 179830) | Saline water microbial communities from Ace Lake, Antarctica - #476 | ecosystem: Environmental > Aquatic > Non-marine Saline and Alkaline > Saline | place: Antarctica: Ace Lake... | reverse complement strand
TAATAATTTCTTGAGGATATTTGGAGGGACAATAACATCTGAATCCATCATTAGAAGATAGTCATAATCTTTTTCTATTGCGTACTCTATTATTTTGTTTCTTGAACTAATCAGCCTGTCCATATTTCTTTCCTCCTTTGTTTCATCATAAATAACTTTTATTATTGGTATTTTTCTTATTTTTCTAAAAAATTTCTTTGTTCTTGAATTATCCATAATCAAAATATCAAAATCTTCAGAGTCAATGTTTTTTAGATGTTCTAAAAATTCTTCAAAACAATATTCCATTCCATCATATGTTGGTGTTGCGACAAGTATTTTTTTCATCTTAGAAAATGTCTATTAAAGTTTATAAAATAGATTGTAATAAAGTTTTTATATAGTAAATCATTTTTTATATTATGAGAAAAATAAGAACAAAATTCAGTGAAGCGAAAAGGCGAAAAAGAAATCAGATGATTGTGGGAATTGTTTTAATATTGGTTATGTTTGGAAGTGTTTTTGGAGTTATAGTTGGTTCTTTTGGTAAGGATAAAAATAATGAAAACATAGAATATAATGGTATTGAATTTTTTGAGCAAAATGATTTTTGGTTTGCAAGCAAAGATGGTTTAGAATTTGTATTTAGAAATAATCCTGAACAAGTTAAGGAGATTGGTGTTGAGTTAAATTATTTTAATAATTATGAAGGCAAACCGCTTTATGTTTATTCTGAGAATTATGAATCAGAGTTGGAAGTGTTGAGGAATTTTTTCTACCAGAACCAGATTGTTCAAAGAGTGCAGTCTGCTTGTTTAAATGAAAGTGCAGATATTTTTAATTTAGCTTCTGAGTGTGTGACAGATTCTCCGATTAAAGATTGTGAGGATAATTTTATTATAATTAGAGAGAGCAATGATACTGGAATAGTTCAAAATGAAAACTGTGTTTTTATCTACGGTGAGCAAGGAAATTTGACTAAAATTACTGACGAATTTTTGTTCAATGTATTTGGAATAAGAGTATAACAAAACTTATAAATGCAAATAATGAAATATTAATATGGAAAAAGAAATGGTGCCGAAGATTAGTAAAAAAGAAATTAAGGCACAGAATAAAACATTGAGGAATATTTTTATTGGTTTAGGGATATTTATTTTTATGATTATAATTGTGGTTTTGTCAATTAATTCGGCTCAGCATTTTGAATATGATGGTGTTGAATTTAATGTGATACAAGAGGGAGAGATAATTTTTTACAACGCGGTTTTTCCACTGTACCAGGGTATGACAGGAAAGCACATTTCAGATTATAATATTTATTTGAGAAATAATCCAAAGAAATTAGAAAAAATTATTTTTGACGGAGAAGTTAATTTGCGTCCAGATACAGTTATAAATACTACAACGGATTTTAATTGCGACGGCGACGGGATAATTGCTGTAGGGAATCTTGTGCAAGTTCTTAGAACATTTGGAACAAATGTTATTAAAGATCCTGAGGCAGGGTGTGACGCAATGGGAGGCGAACATGTTTTTATCCAAATAAGAGAAGGGGACGAGACGAGGATTGAGCAGTTTGCTCCTACATGTTATAACTTATATGTTAATGATTGTGAAATATTAGAAGTTACAGAAAAATTTATTGTAGACCTTCTTGTTAAAGCTGAAAAAAACAGAGCATGAATCTGAAAATAATTTATGCGTTGGTTTTAACCATTCTACCAATTAGTGAGTTGAGGTTTGGGCTTCCTGTGGCGTTGTCTTATGCAATGGATGAAGGCGTTCCTATTGCACTTGTATTTTCTTTGGTAGTTTTTTTAAATATTCTTTTAGTATTTTTTGTGTTTTATTTTCTTGACAGAATACATTCTTTTTTGTTAAATATTAAAATATATAGAAAGTTTTTTGAGTTTTATTTAAGGAGATTGCAGAGAAGAATTGATAAATTTGAAGCGCGTTATTCATCACAGGGTTTTCTGGCTCTTGCGCTTTTTGTTGCAGTACCTTTGCCTGGAACAGGGGCGTGGTCAGGTTGTCTTGTTGCGTGGTTGTTGGGGCTTGAAAGAAAAAAGAGCCTCCTAGCAATATCAATAGGAGTTGCTGTAGCAGGGATTTTAATTCTTGTTGGCACTCTTGGAGCTTTTAGATTTTTTTAAACTTGAATTTTTATATATGAATTTCAAATCTGAATAAAAAGGTGTTTGTTTTATCTTAAAGAACCTAACTTCTAAAAACCATATTCCTATGACAAATACAATACTTAAGGCATACCAAAAAAACATGTGTGTTATTCCAAACCATACAGAATCGTTTATTACCATTAGGCTCAAAAAGAAAATTCTTAATATATTTAAAATTAAAAGAGATGCGAAAGCGAGGAACATTATTTTTATTCTTTTTTTGACTCTTATATTCGGTGTTGATAAATTGAGCATGAACAAAAGATAATATGCAGAGCCAGATATGCATGCGTTGATTATTTCTATTGGGATGTTATTGATTAAGATGATGTTTCCCATTAAAGAAGGTTCAAAAAATAGGCTTAGAAGAAAGTAAATAGGATAAATTGTGAGAGGGGTAAAGACAAGGTAAAACAAATAAAGGTTTGGGAAAGCAGATAAAATTAAAATTGCGTATCTGACGAAAATGTCTATGAATTGTTTTGCTGTTTTGTCCATATATTTTGGTGTGGAAATGTATTTAAATAATTTAATGTTAGTTGATCAATGAAAAAGAAGTGGATTCTTATTGGTATGAGTATAATCTTGGTTGTGATTGTAAGTTTGTATTTTGATTCTGAAATTGTTGAAGGTATTTCTTTGATTAGAAATGATTTGTTTAATGATTTTTTTATGGGAATAACTTTTGCTAGTTCTGAGATAATAGTTTTCTTTTTCTTGACTGGTTTATTTTTGTGGAAAAGGAAAAAGTTTATTCTTCCTTTATGGATTACACTTGGCTTGGCGGTTGCTGTCAGCTTTTTGTTAAAGGTTGCGGTTCAAAGGCAAAGGCCTTTTCAGTTAGGGCTTGTTTCTATTTTGCCTGTGTTGGAGAAAGCCAGTCAGGCGGTCTGGAATTTTTCTTTTCCCTCTTTTCAAGCAATGTTGGTTTTTTGTGCAATTCCACTTTTATCAAAACAATTCCCTAAATTAAAATATTGGTGGATTGCTTTTGCAGTCTTAGTTGGGTTCTCAAGAATTTATTTTGGGTTGCACTTTCTAAGTGATGTAATTGTAGGGGCAGCAATAGGATATTTGATTGGAATAGGAGTTATTAAGTTAGAAAAGAGATATAAGTTTGGTGAGAAAGTTTATAGGAAGATTTTTAGGAAGTAATTATCTTTTCTTTCGAGGAATTTTATTTTCAAATATTTTTATAGCTCCAAGATGATTTATTGCAACTACATCTAAATCTCCATCCCCATCTACATCTCCAAGCCTAATATTAACATATTTATTTTTAAGATGTGATGTACTAAAACTACCTGTTTCTTTAATCATTCCAAAATTAGAAAATTCATATTTCTTTTTCTGTTCTTCAGCAATAGAATAACCATAAGAACCTAATGTAATTATAGAAGAAATTGTTAATGCTCCTATTGTTTTTAATAAAGAATTCATTTTTATTTCTTTGCAACTTTTACTGCTACAATTATAATAAAAATTATTAAAACTACATTAAGGATTCCAATTCCCCACAAGTATTTGTTTGAGTCTGCAAATACATTTCCTGTAATTCCTGCGAACCCTGAACTTTTCCCTTCAATTTCAATTTGAACAGTTTGTGTTGTAACTTCATTTCCTGAGATAACTTCAATATTGAATTGTTTTTCTCCTGAAGCATCTTCATTTACATCAAATGTGAATAGAACTTCTTTTGAAGCTCCTACATCAATAGTAAATGTTGTTTGGTCCACACTATATGAATTTGCCCATTCAGCATAACCTGCTGCGTTGATTGTGTAAGTTGCTGATTTAGTTCCAGAGTTTACGATTGTTGATTTAACTACTAAGTTCTCTCCTGCCTTTCCTCCTGATACCAGGTTTGCTGAAACAAGAGCTGGAGAACTAACAGAACAACCTTCAAGAGTAATTCTTATAATGAATTTTGACTCATCGTTGTTTTCATCTGTTTCATAAACATCGCTGTCTTCGTCAAAAACTTTAAGTGAAATAGCGTATGTTTTTTCCTCCACGTCTGAAGGGATTTCTACGAATGTGTCTAGGATTTCATTGTCAAAATCGTTTATATCTCCGATTTCTACAATCTTGTTTATTCCTAATTCTGAATTGAAAATTACAACTTTAACTTCATCTTGGTCGCTGTCTCCAACATTCCAAACATCTGCTGTGATTTGCACTTCGCTTCCACATGTGGCTGTTGTAGGATATGTGATGTCGTCAAGAATCACAAAGTCGTCGTCGTTAGTGATTTCTATGTTTTGATAATCACTTGCACAAATTGGTGTGTTCTCATCATCGTCAATTTCTGCATTAGCCCAAACATATAAAACATATTCATCATCATTTTCAAAATCATCTACATCTTCTAATTTGAAAGTAATATACATTGTGTCGTCTTGCCCGTCTTTAAGGTTGAAGTCGCTTTCCTCGTCATCAATTATCCAATCATTTTTATCTACATTATAAAGACCCCATTCAACTGCAATGTCGTCCATGTCTTCATCCCCGTTGTTTTCAACTTCAATTTCAACTTCAATTTCGTCAAGAGGATACCAAAAGTCTTCATCGTCTCCAAATCCACTCATTATATTAATATCTTTGATTTTAATGTCTAAATCACCGCTAACACCTGATAATGCTGAGCAATCTGTTATGTCTGAAGGTTCTGATCCTGCTACAGGTTCTGTTACTGTAAGTGTAATGTTTAATGTTCCTCTACTAATATCTGAGTTTCCAGTATCAATGGCTCCGAAAACTTCTACACTTCCTTCATAAACTCCTGCTTCTTGTTCTGAAGGAATTACTATATTAAGAGTAACATCTAAATCTTCACCACCCTCAATCTCAGTTGTTTCAGTAATTTCTGGAACTGAAAGGGCAGTAGAAACAATTGAATATGAACCAAATTCTAAGTTTGTGAAATCAAAAGTAATATCTCCTAAATCTCCTGAGAAAGTATTTTCCATATTGAATCCAATTGTAGCAGTTGTTCCTGAATCTGCTGAACCAATTAATTCTGTTGGATCATAAAGAACATCTGCACTAGCCATTCCAGCAACCATCACCAACGCTAAAATGCTTAAACTTAACAAACTTAAAATTTTGCTTTTCATTTTGTAATCATTCTGGAGTTACTATGGTTTATAAAGTTTTCTGTGATATAAAATATATATTAAATTAGGGGATTTTTAGAGTTGCCAAAGTAAATCACCAAGTAGGTCTAGGGAAAGATTTTTATCTGTCCTCGAAAGTCGAGAACAATGGATCGCTCCTATCTCCCGACCTTGCACGAGTCATAAATATCTTAATTTACTCTCTACCACGAAGTCGCTCGAGCTCTCAGTTGTTCGCCCTAGCGAGGTCGAACAAAACATTTATATAATTTAATTTCTTAATTTTATTAACGATGGCGATAAAATCACTTGAAAATTCTTTTGGGGCGTGGGCGTTCTTAATAGGAGTTGTGCTTGCAGTAATTATAGGTGTTGGAAGTTCATCTCTGTCATCATCAACAGGCACTTTAACAACATATAGTCCTGCGATTTATGCTATTTTGGTTATACTTGGTTTAATAGTTGGGTTTTCTATTAAAGTGACTGGAAAAGATGCTCAGACATTTCTGATAACTGGTGCTATATTAGTAGTTGTGAGTAAATTCGGTATGGAGAGTGTTACGGGTTCTTTAATAGGAATAGGTATTGGAGACCTTGTGTCCTCAACTTTTGCTGCGTTATTAGTGTTGTTTGTGCCTGCAACAATAATTGTGGCTTTGAAGACTGTGTTTGATATTGCGAAGGTTTAGATAGATATACCAAAGTATAACAATTAATAAAAACTATTTTTTATAACCTTATTTATTCTTAGCAAAATAGAATTTTTCAAATAAAATGGGAAAAATAAAAGAAATAGAAAATGCACTTGAGAGGTGTTGTGGTTGTAGTGAAGAAAAGAAACTTATTTTTTATTGTTTAGAATACACAAATTATTATTGTCCAAGAAAGTGCGATTATGCCAAACAAAAATTAGAAAATGAAAAAAGAAGATTAAATAAGTCTTGTAATAGTGATAATAGAGTTGGAATTCATATCCATTCTTGGACAAGCAGTATTAACCCATGAATTTAACCCAAAGTTCTCAAATTCTTGTGTGTTGATGTTATTACATATAAATAGGTAGGACTGTTTCTTGAGTTTCTTCTTTATATCAATAGCTTGTTTTAGTCTTTGTTGTCCTGGCTTCGTTGAAATTAAGATTCCTACTTTATCTGCGTGAAGAAATTTCACGTAAGAAGCCTTTTGTTTTTTTTCAAGCATTTCTATTTCTTTTTTAGAAATCTTAGTTAATTGATTGTCTTCTAAGATATAAACTGGGAGTTTTGATTCAAAAGCTAAGGAAATTGCGTGGAATCTTCCGTTTCCTATTAATAGGATGGCTTGTGTGCTTTTTGGGAAATCTGGTCTACTACAACCCAAGACTTGTGTGAAAGAATTTATTTTGTGGGATTTGCCCAATAAAGATTTTATTTCTCTTGCCTGTTCCTTATATTGTATAGAATATGTAATAGCTATATTAATAGGAAGTTTTTTTGAGATTTCCTTTATTCGTAATTCATTTACTTTTGAATTAACTTTTGCTGGGATGAATAAGGTTTTCATTGTAAAAGAAATAATAGGAGAGTTTTAATATTTAACGTAATGTAAACATTTTTAATATTACTTTGTTTTGAGGGAATATGAAAAGAAACAAAAAGAAATTGTTTAATTGGAAAATTATATTGATTAGCATTTTTATTATAGCCGTTATTGTTGGGTTTTTTGTTATGAGTAATAGATGTGATTATAATGATCCAAACAAAAACTATGTTGCTAAATCAGTGAATGAATGTGCTGTTATTGGTTATATGTGTCAACCAAATGAAGAATATTTTAGTAATGATTGTGGATGTGGTTGTGAAATTAAGAAATAGCTTTAATAATTCTCAAACCTATTTTGTTCGTCTTGTTTTGGTTTTGTTACTTCTTTGTGGATTTTTGCAAAAGAAGGTGTTACAATAATTGTGTTTTCTCCAAATCCTGCAATGCTTCCTTCAAGAGCATCTGTTGTTTTCTTGACTTTTGAAACTGCTCTCTTTAGTTCAATAGGGTCTTTTTGTCTTAGAATTTTTATATCAATTATTGCGATAGTGTAACCTTCTCTCAAAGCATTTAGAATTTCCGTCACATCCTCGTATTGTTTTAGCACAAAAAGTCTGACAAGCACCTTATTTTCTTTTTCTTTTTTTCCCAAATCAATTTCAATATATTCATTGTCTACGTCGGCACTTCCGATTGAATCTGAAAAAGCTCTTTTGATTTTGTTGAATACCATAGTTAATTTATAGATGAGATATTTATAAAGATTTCGGGGATTTTTTGACTATTTACTTCTTAGACTGTTTCATCATTTCTTCTCGTAGGGAAGTTAATTTTTCCGTTAAAGAAATTTCTTGCTTTCCAATTGTGCTTAATCTTAAATTAAGAATTTTTTCTTTATTTAATAGTTCTTCCTTCACTTTATTTTTATCTGATTTAATCATTAATTGTCCAATAAGTTTGAAGACATCGTCCTTAGCGTTTTCTATTTCTTTTAATGCGGCTCTTGATTCAGACAATTCCATATCAAAAGCTTGTTTTTGCAAGAGCAAGTTTTGAATGTTCTGCTCTAGAATTTGTATTTCTTGTATTTTTTGATTATCCATTTGAAAATTAGACTGCTTTTACTGTTTTAATTTTAGTTCTTGGTTTGTAAAAAACCTTGCTTCCACAATGAGGGCAAACAAATCTTTTTTCAAGATTTTTCATAACAATCTTCTTCTCGCATTTGAAACATTTGTAATTTACCATTTTATAACTGTAAAAGTTTAGCTAACTTTTCTTTTTTCTCCCCATATTTTGCAGCCCTAATTGTCCAACCACCCATTTTCTCTGCGCTTCCAACAGAAATGCTGGCAGTTCTAAGATCAGTTATCGGAATAGTAGATAGCTCTCCATAAAAATTTCCAACAAGTTCAGATGCTCCTTCGAGCATTTTATATCTTTCATATTTTAATCTTAAAATGGGGTTCTTCATTTTATTATCTTATTTTTTTGTTTTATAAATTTATCCATCTAAGTAATATGTGTTTGATGCAAATTTTTTTTTGCATTTCGAACATTCCCATATTCCTTTTGAAAGTCTTTTGGCTCCAAGTTTTTCGCAGAAAGGACATTTTTGTTTTTTTCTTTGTCTAACTTCTACTTTAACTAATTTATTTCTAACTGTTTTTCCATATCTTGCTCCGAATCTTCCTGCTGATTTTGTTTTTTTTGATTTAGTTGGCATTAAAGGAAACCAAAGTTTCCTCTCACACCCCATCCTTCCTGTTCAGGTGTGCGACTTTTTATAACACTCACGGAAGTCGCGTGCGGAAAGTTGAGGAAACTTTATTTAATATATATTATAGGTGAAAATTAGGTTTTAAAATGTTGCGTTTGGAGAGAATTTTAGATAAGTTTTTAAAATTAAAATTCTTTAATTTTATATGACTAAAAAATCAGAGAAAACTTCTTTAGAAAAAGTAATGATAATTATAGGTTATATTGCTGTAGGGGTTGCAGTGTATTTTTTAATTGGATTTTTATTCCAAAGTTCTTCTGATACTTCAAATGATAAAGAAGGAAGGGTAAGAAATTTGATCTCCGATAAATATGAAGTCATGTCTGTTGGTTTATATGATTATGGAACTATTAATAGAAGTATTGCTTATGTAGAGATGGTTTCCTTTGGAAACAGAAATGACCAAGTTTTTGAAGGGATAAGTGCTTTGGAAATAATTTATGAGAATGCTTCAAAATATTTAGTAACAATTTTTGAAGAAAAACAAAAATGTTTTTATGGTATAGAAGGGGCAATAAACCTAACTAAAAGGATAAATTTAATAGACTACCAGATAGAAGAGATTGAGTATTGTCATTAATAATTATCAATCAACTCCAACCACTTATTAGGATTTGTTAGTGTTAGGTAAAAAAATTTATTTATTTTTTCCTTGGTAAAACAGAAAATTTAATTCTATTAACCACTTGCTCTGATAATTTTCCTTGAAGTTTCCCACTTACAATTTTAAACACATCTGCTCCTATTTTTCCCTCTCCACTTTGTTCTAAAACAACAGCCAAATCAAAATTAATCTTTTTATCATCCCCTCCGTAAGTTGTAAAATCATGTGTCTTACTTTCACTTGTTGATTCTTCTACAGCTTCAGTTACATCCTTTAATATTGTTTTAACAAATTCTTTAACTTCCATTTTAATAATTAATTTAAATTTTGCGGGATACACAACTCCCGCCCAGGTCTGCGTTAAGTTTGCCTTTGTGATGAAGTGCAGACCTAAACGCTCGGGATTTGAGAAAGTAATCTTGGGGTATTCTCAAACCCTATGTGGTTTACAACCACCTGGATGGGGATACCAGGATTTGAACCTGGGTCACGAAGTCCCAAACCTCGGATCTTACCAAGCTGGACCATATCCCCATAAAAAATAGAGCTATGGACAATTTATAAATTATTTCTTTTTATATTCTACTTTAGGTGTAGCTCTCTTTAATTCTTTTCTTAGCTACTTCTTTTTTTTCTCCTCTTCAGCTTCTTTTTCTTGCTCTTCTTTCTTGATTACTATATCTTGTTCAGCCTTTATTTTTGAAAAATATTCATCTAATTCTTTTTTCTTTTCCTCAGGAGTTTCTGTTTTTTCTTCTTTTATTTCTTTATCATATTTTCCTTCATCTATTTCTTGCTCAACTTCAGAAGCAGGTTTACTCTCGACTAAAACTCCTAAACTAACACAACTTCCAATGACTGTTTTTACGGCAGTCTTTATGTTTTTACATAAAAGATTTGGTAGTTTTGTTTTTGCAACTGAAATTATTTGTTCTATAGAAGCATTTGCTGCTTGTGCTTTTTTCTGCAGTCCCGAGCCTTTCTCAATTCCAAGTTCTTTTTTTATTAATTCTGAAACTGGCGGAGAAAACACACTAACTTCAAAATCCTTTGTTGAAGCATCTACATCCAATTCAACAGGAACTTTCAGCCCCTTAAAATTTTTTGTTGCTTCATTTACTTTTTGAATAACTTGATTCACATTCATGCCCATCGGTCCAAGCTTCTGGCTAAGTGCTGGTCCTGGGGTCATGTTTCCTCCTTCAATTAAAAGTTTAATTATCATTACAAAAAAACCTAAGCGGTTTTTTGGAATTTCCCTTCCTGTTCCATGATGCGATTTCTTTAAGAGCCTCCGACTGAAATCGCACATGAGAAGTTTCCATTAATTTAATTATTTTGAATTTCATTTTATTTATTTTCTTTCCATTCTGTTTAATAATTGTGATTTCTTTTTTTCCAAATTCCTAACAATATACATTGAATCAATTAGTTCATGAATCGAATCATCTTCAAGTGGTGCTGTGATTGCACCCATAATCATTCCTCCTCCAAATTCTTTAGCAAGATAGCAAGATTCTTTCTCGATTGAGTAATTAATTTTTAATATTCTTTCTTTGTGTTCATCAAGCTCATTCATTACTGATTGCAATCTCATAAAATTATATTTATTTAGTAAACTATTCATCTTCTTCTCCCCTCTCTCTTCTGATAACTTTTACATTATCTAATTTAATTGTTACAGGCAGTGGGACAACTGCTGCAAGCAAACTCACAACAACTTCTTCTTTTTGCTTGTCTATTCTCATAACTTTTGCTTTTTCTTTTTTAAAAGGTTCTGAAATTATTTCCACTATATCTCCTTCTTCTATTGAAATAGAAACTGCCGAGGGTTCAATCATATTTTTTACTTCCTCGTAACTTATTGTTTTTCCAATGATTCCTTTTACATAAGGTAAATTGAACACAGCTTCTTCTGCTGAATCTCTGTCTTCTGCTTCCAGGAGAATATATCCTCTCAAACCATGAGGTATTGCTACTGAAAATACATTTATGTTTTTCTTCTCAATTCTATTAGCAATCATATCAACTGCTCTTTCTTCCTTATTTGTTGTTACTTTTATAATAAATATCATTGTTCTATTTTGCTCCGACTAAGACATAAAATATCTTAGAAGACGTTATTACTTAAAATTTTGTATTTAAAAAGTTTTACTTTATGAACATTTTCATAACAATTGAAATTAAGAAACCAATAACCCCTAAGGCTAAAATTCCTAAGGCAGAAACTTTGGCGATTGTTTTAAATTCTTTTTTAGTTGGTTTCTTCAAAACATACCAAACTCTTTTGCATTTCAGAAAAAATGATTTTGTTGAGTTTATTAATTTCATGAAAGAAAAAAGTGTGTAGGGTTTTTAAAATATTTGTTGGGGTTATTCAACCTCTTCTTTTATTTCTAATCTAAAACTTTTGCTCCAATTGCATCTAATTTCAAGTTCTCCATCTTTTTGTTTTAATTCATAGAAACTTTCACACCTACAATCACTGAGTGAATGATGATCTCTATCTGTAGATTTAATACAAATTAAACTTCCTTTATGATAATTTCTATTAATTGTAAGATGATTGTTAAAATAAACATCTTCAGGCAAAACTCTTAACTCTTTACAATCAAAAGGATTATTGTTTGTGTTGATTGATCTTAAATAACCGACAAATTCTTTTTGTTCTAATCTTAATGTTTCTACCATTTTATTCAAAAAACTCTATCCCAAGCTCGTCTTCGATTTCTCTGTGTTTGATGCTTTCTATTGATTCTCCATGTCCGAAGATTTGCGAACTTTTTACTCCTGTTACAATTAATAAAACCCTAATTGATTTTTCCATATCTTCAGAGATTTGTGAACCCCAGATTAATTTTGCATCAGGACTTAGTTTATTTCCAATTGTTTCTATAATTAATTTGCATTCGTCCAAACTCATGTCTGGGCCTCCAATAATATTCACTAAAGCTCCTGTTGCACCAGATATATCTACATCCAAAAGAGGATTTTCAATTGCTTTTTCTACTGCTTCTATTGCTCTTTGCTGAGTGTCTGACTCGCCCATCCCAATTAATGAAACACCTCCATTAGACATTATTGATTTTATATCTGCAAAATCAAGATTTACTAAACCAGACGTTGTTACTAGTTCTGTGGTTCCCTTGACAGCGTTTGTCAAAATTTCATCAGAGATTTTAAATGCCGTGTGCAATGGCAAATCAGGTGCTAATTCCAATAGTTTGTCGTTGGGAATTACAATTAATGTGTCTACTGTTGATTCCATTCTTTCCAAGCCCTCTATTGCATTTTCGATTCTTTTTCTTCCTTCAATTGTGAAAGGTAATGTTACAACTCCGATTGTTAATGCGCCTTGTTTTTTTGCGAGTGCGGCGACTACTGGTGCAGCACCAGTTCCTGTCCCTCCTCCTAAACCACACGTTATGAAAATCATGTCGCTCCCTGCAATCTTTTTCTTTATTTCAGATTCAGATTCTTTTGCTGCTTCTTGCCCAACCTTTGGATTGCTTCCTGCTCCAAGCCCCATAGTTAATTCTTTTCCAATCAAAATTTTTTTGTCTGCATTCGCATATAACAAATCTTGAGCGTCGGTGTTTATTGCAATTAGTTCTCCTCCTTTAATCCCGATTTCTCTCATTCTACTCAAAGAATTATTTCCTCCTCCTCCAATTCCAATAACCTTAATCTTGGCTGATTGTTTTTTTAAAAGTTCTGCGAGTTCTTGGTCAATTTCCTTTAATTCTTGAGATAAGCCAGACATAGAATTTGGCTCTTGATAGATTTCTTCCATATTTGAAAAAAAGGAGTTAGAGTTTTTAAGGATTATTGTGGTGTTTTGGGTTAGATTTTATTCACTCTCTTTCTTATCTTCAACTTCTTTAACTTCCAACTCCAAACCAAAAATCTCTTTGAATTTATCTTTGAACATTTCAACAAATTTAACCATTGACTTTTCTACTTCAATGATTAATTTTTTATCTTCTATTTTAAATTTGAAATCCTTTCTAAATAGAAATTCATTAAATGCTTTTATTTTTTCATTTGCGTCTTCAATTTTTCTTAAGACTTTTATATCATAAACAATATCTTTTCCTGCCAGGGGATTATTAAAGTCAACCATAATTCTTCCTCCTGAAACAGTGAGAATTTTTGCCATTCGATTATCAAAATTAAATGATTCCCCTGGAACAGGATTAATTTTATGCTGATGAAAGACTTTCAAAGGAATCATTTGTACTAACTTGGATTCTCTATTTCCAAAAGCTTTTTCTGGGGAGAGTTCAATTGTGTATTTCCCAAGTTCTTTTCCAATTAAAAAATCCTCCACTCCCTTGACAAACATAGCTTCTCCTAAACAAAAAATAAAAGGTTTTGGTTCTATATTCAATTTTGCAGCCTCAATATTTTCTTTAATATTAGAATCGAAAATTTCTCCTTCCTTGATTTTTCCTGTGAATTCTATTTCAATGAAATCTTTTTTCTTTAAATCCATTTTATTATTTTATTAAAAATATTTATAAACATATCTTTTTTTGAATTGTTATGGTTTTAAAAATTATTAATGCAACAGAAGCAAGAGTTGGGACAAATATCCTTCTTGAAGGAAAATCATTTACTATTAAAAAAATTGATATAAGCAAGACAGGTAAGCACGGACACTCAAAAGTACGAGTTGAGGCAGTTAATATTCTTGATGGAAATAAAAAAGTTTTTGTTGTTCCTGGACATGATAAGATTGAAATTCCACTTGTTGATAAAAGGAAAGCGCAAGTTCTTTCAAAAGTTGATAAAAAAGTAAGCGTTATGGATTTAGAGAATTTTGAAACATTAGAAGTTGATTGTCCTGATGAAGAAGTTTTTAATTCATTGAAAGAAAATGATAATTGTGAATATTGGGATATTGAAGGATTAAAAATAATTAAGAGAAAACTCTAAAGAGTTTTCATTCATTAAATTTATAAATAAACTAAACGAGAGAAAAATATAAAATGACAAAAATTCTAGAACTAAAATCAAAAGATTTCAATTACGAAATTTTAGGAGAAAAAAATCGCTAAAATTCCGGAAGCACAAAATAGATTATTCAAGAATATTTTTATATGTAAGAAATGCAAATCTAAGATTAGGGCAGACCCTCAAAAAATTTTAAAGGGGAAAGTAAGGTGTAGAAAATGTACAAAGAGTGCATTTAGACCTTTGAAAAAAAAGTAGTATAAAATGAATTTTATAATTTATGATATTTTTTTATTGATTTTGTTTGCATTATTTGCATCTATATTTCTTTATAAAAATAGAGTAAATCTAAAAAAAGAAGGAATTTTATTTTTGTATAAAACTAAATGGGGAATAAAATTAATTGATTATATTGGGGAGAAATATAAGAGCGTATTGAATTTTTTAAGCTACATCTCCATAGGTTTTGGTTATATTTTAATGACAGGTATGCTTTTTATTCTGTTTCAAACAGTTTACCTTTATCTGACTACGTCCATTTCACAGGTGATTAAAATTCCTCCTGTAGCCCCGCTTATTCCTTATTTTCCAAAATTATTCGGGTTGCAAAGTTTGTTTCCTCCGTTTTATTTTATTTATTTTCTTATTGCACTTTTGATTGTTGCAACAGTTCATGAGTTCTCGCATGGGATTTTTGCAAGAAAATCCGGAATAAAAATAAAGTCTACAGGATTTGCTTTCTTCAAATATTTCCCTGCTTTTTTCGGAGCATTTGTAGAGCAGGATGAACAACAGATGGAGAAATCTAAAAAATTTGATCAGATGGGCGTGTTATCTGCGGGGGTTTTCGCAAATATTATTGCTGCTATTTTATTTTACGTGATTTTATTCTGGTTTTTTTCTTTTGCTTTTACAGCGTCTGGAATCACGTTTAATACATATGCTTATGAAATTCTTCCAGTAGCAAGCATTACTTCTGTAAATGGAGTTATATTAAATAACCCTTCTATCGAGGAATTCGCAAGTCAGTTAAAAGAAAATGAAACTTTTAATAAAATACATGTTGAAGAAAAAAATTATGTAGGAGTGAAAAGCATAGGAACCATAAAAACAGACGGCCAAGAAATATCTATTGCCGCATTATATTATGATTCACCAGCAATAAATTCTAATTTGAGTGAGATAATTAGAGAGATTAATAATGTTAAGATTGATAGTATTGAAAAATTGCAAGAAGAGTTAGAAAAATATTCACCTGGAGAAGAAATAGAAATTATGGCTATTGAAAAAGGGGTGGTTTCTGTTAAGGAAATAATTCTTACTGCACATCCTGAAAATGAAGAAGTTGCTTGGTTGGGAATTGGTTTTATAAATCCTAAGGAAGGGATCTTGAATAAAATTATTGGTTTTTTTCCTTCTTATAAAAAACCAAATGTCTATTATGAACCAAATAATAATTCAAGTGTTTTTATCAAAGATTTTTTATGGTGGATATTTGTGATTAATCTTCTTGTAGCATTGTTTAATATGCTTCCAGTAGGAATCCTCGACGGTGGAAGGTTTTTCTATCTAACAGTTTTAGGAATAACAAAGTCGGAGAAAATTGCGAAAAGAAGTTTTAAAATTATGACTCAATTAATTTTACTTTTATTTATTGCAATTATGATTAAGTGGGTATTTAGTTTTCTTTAGGAAAATGTTTAAAGTAAAAAAACAATTATAATTTAATTAAAAATGGCGTGTTTCCATAGCAAAAAAAAGCTGTTAAAAAGAGATAGTAAAGATTTAAATTCTTTAGATTGGAAATATTTCTATGATACCTGATAATATTAAGAAAATTTTAAAGAAACAGCATTATGAAATTGTTGGGAAACATTCTGCTGTTCAGGTTTGCAGGTGGACAAAGAAATCTTTGCGTAATGAAGGGGTTTGTTATAAGGAAAAGTTTTATGGGATAAGGTCTCATTTGTGCTGTCAGATGACGCCTGCGGTGATGTGGTGTGATAATAAGTGTTTGCATTGTTGGAGAGCGATTGAACTGACTTTGGGAAATGAGTTAAAGGAAACAGATTCTCCTAAAAAGATAATTGAGGGTTGTATTAAAGCACAGAGAAAATTGCTTATGGGTTTTAAGAAGAGTCCTAATGAAGATAAGAATTTAAGTAAGGCAGACATGAAGAAATGGAAAGAGGCGCAAGAGCCGACGCAGTTTGCGATTTCATTGTCAGGGGAGCCGACTATTTATTCAAGGGTTGGGGATTTAATTGAAGAACTTAGAAAAAGAGGGAAGACGAGTTTTCTTGTTACAAATGGTTTGCATCCTGAAAAGATTTTAGAGTTAAAGGAGAAGAATCAATTGCCAACTCAATTGTATGTTTCAGTGAATAGTCCAAATAAAAAACTTTATATTCCATTTCATAGAAGTTCAAAAAAAGATGCTTGGGAAAAGTTGAATGAAAGTTTGGAACTTTTGAAAGATTTAGGATGCCGGACTGTTTTTAGGATGAATCTTGTTAAGGATTTGAATATGAAAGAAGAGTATGTTAAGGAATATGCTGAGATGATTAAAAAAAGTGGAGCGGATTTTATCGAGGTGAAGGGCTTCATGAGCGTAGGTTTTGCAAGGGAAAGATTAGGTTATGATAAGATGCCTTCTTATGAAGAAATGTTAGAGTTTGTTAAGAAGTTAGCCGAAGAAACAGAATTAAAATTATTAGATAGTCATGAATATTCTAGAGCGTTTGTTTTGGGAAAGAGGAAAGGAGAGTTGAGGATTAAGGGTTGTTAATCCAAAAAATTTATTTCTTCTCCTCTTTTTCTGTTTTTTGCTTTTATCATTGCTTCTTTAACTCTATTTAAATTAGTTCCATCATATCTAATTACTTGTGGATGAGAGAAATTTTTATTAGAGTCATTTGCAGGCATTATAACTAATCCTCTATCTCTCCAGCTAAGCCATCCTTCAGCATATCCAGGGTAGTCATCTACAAGAACTTTTCCATAAACAAGACCCTTATCTCTTGTGATAGTAATATCTGTGTCTGGTCCAAGATGTTTATCTACCCATTCTTTCTTTTCCTTTCCAAGAATCAGGGTAATACTTTGGACCTTGAGTCAAAATCATTATGTTAAAATCTAATGATTTTGCAATACTCAAAACATCCCATCCAAGTTGAAATTTCTCGAGACCTTCCCACCATGAACTAGAAGTTCTAATAAGATTTACTCTTCTTTTTATGTAATTCGGAACATCCTCTTTTAATGGAGGGTGGTAGACCTCTTCATCTGGAGACCTAATTAATTCTAATTCATTAAATAAGCTTTTATCATAATCACATAAAGTTCCATCTAAATCAAAAAGAGCAATTGGTTCTATTTCAGTCATGTTAACCATTTTACAAATCAATAACTCCTTCTCGTGTTAATGCTACAAAGCGTACTCCAACTGGAAGATTAATCAACGCTGAAACCAGTGCCATATGTTCTTTTCCGTCGCCAGATGCAATTGTAAGTGCGACTTCCATTCCGTCAATCTTTCCTTTTAATTTTAATTTTAAATCTTGTTGGAGGTCTTTTATTTTTTGGCTTAAATCAACTTTAATAAACTCAAATTTTTTCTCGTGTTTGAAATCTTTCGCAAAATCATCACCAAGAACAACAATCTTGTCCCATTCTCCATGAGTCATTAAACCTGCAACTTGTGCCCATGTTCCTTTTCCTGTTGAGAGTAATGTTACAAGTTCCATAAATAAAGAATTATTTAGAAGTTTTTAAGGATTATTGTGATTATTGGGAAACCAAAACTTTTTAAATTGAGTTTATCTAAAAAAATTAACCAATTGACTATATCGGGACAAGATAAATTCTATGCTTGTTGCGCATAATGTAGGAGGTTTAAAATGGCTGAATTAAAAACAGATTTGCTTAATGCGTTGTCTGAATTACGGAAAGACAAAGAAAGAAAGTTTGACCAGACAGTAGACTTAATCGTGAATCTGCAAAAATTTGATGTTAAAAAAAACCAGGTGAATATTTTTATTAATGTTCCCCATAAGATTAAAGATAAGAAAATTGCAGGTTTTTTAGAGTTAAAGAATGCGTATGTTGAGACAATTACCCAAACAGAATTTAAGAGTTATGTTGATAAAAAGAAATTAAAAAATCTTGTAAAGAAGTTTGATTTCTTTATTGCACAAGGAAGTTTAATGCCAAAGGTTGCAACTACTTTTGGTAGGATCTTGGGTCCTGCTGGAAAAATGCCTTCTCCTCAACTTGGAATTATTTTGGATGCTGACAACAAAACAATTGAAGAATTGAAAAAGAAAATTAATCATAATGTGAAAATTCGAACAAAAGAATCTAGTATTAAACTCGCTGTTGGAAAACAAAGCATGAAAAATGAAGAACTAATTGAAAATATTATTACTATTTACAACGCGATCTTAAAAGAGTTGCCAAGAGAAAAAGAAAATGTGAAAAATATTGAATTGAAGTTCACTATGACTAAACCGAGGAGGATAAATATAAGATGACTCCTCAAAGAGTAAATCAATCAAATATATCCAAAAGAAGATTTTCACTCATCCAAAAAATGTATGGAGGTTATTTTGAATGAAAGGAACACCAATACCTAAACATAAGTTGGATACTGTGAAAGAATTAGCAGAGCTTGTAAAAACTAAAAAAACAATTTTAGTTGCTTCAATAAAGAATATTCCTGCTTCGCAATTTCAGGAAATTGGAAAAAAATTAAGGGGTAAAGCGATTGTCAAAGTCCCAAAAAAAAGTTTAATATTTAGAGCCTTGGATTCTTCATCAGATAAGGGAATTAAAAAACTTCGTGAGAAAATCGATGATAGTTTTGCGATTTTGTTTTCTAATTTAGATAGTTTTGAACTTGCTTCAAAATTAGAAGAAAGTAAAAGTCCTGCAAAAGCAAAACCTGGGCAAGAATCTCCAGAAGACATTGAAATTCCAGGAGGACCAACTGATTTGATTCCTGGACCTGCAATTAGCGAGCTTGGTGCTTTAGGAATTCAGATTGAGATTGAGAAAGGAAAAATTCATATTAAAGAAGCTAAAGTGATTGTAAAAAAAGGGGCGAAAATCTCGCAAGGTGCTGCTGATTTAATGAGTAAATTAGACATCAAACCATTTTTAGTTGGATTTATTCCTTTGTGTGCTTTTGATACTAAAGAAGGAAAATTATACTTGAACATTAAAATAGATAAGGAAGCTACTATTGAAAAATTGAAAATTTCTTTTGAAAAAGCATTATCATTTGCAATTGAAATTGATTATACCTCAGAGGATACAATTAAATTCTTGATTAGCAAAGCAAATGCTCATTCAAATAAAATCAATAGGATTTTTACTGGCGAGCCCCAAGGAGGGGACGAGAACCTCTCCAATGCCTCTTCAAGGCCTGAACTAGTTGCAGAAGCAATTAAAGAAGATGTCAAAGAAAATAAACAGGAGAAAAAAGCACCTGCTGCTGAAGGGCTTGGTGCTCTTTTTGGATAAAATGAAAAACAAAAATGTTCAACTTAAAGTTGGAGGAAATAAATAATGGAAAATATATACGCGGCACTTTTACTGCATAAGGCAGGGAAAGATGTTAATGAAGAGAATTTGAAAAGTGTTGTTGCAGCTGCTGGTGTCGAAGTGGATGAATCACAAGTGAAGTCGCTCGTCGCTAGTTTGAAAGGTGTTGATATAGCAAAGGAACTCGAAAGTGCAAGTTTGGTTGCTGCTACTCCGTCAGCAAGTGCTAATGCGCCTGTTACAGAGAAGAAAGAAGAAGCAAAACCTAAAGAAGAAAAGAAAGAAGCTGCAGCAGAAGGTTTGTCAACACTATTTGGTTAAATATTTTAGCTGGCGAACCTTAACTTTTTCTAGTTATAACTGGAGTATGATAATTTATAAAAAGGATTAACCCTAAAAAAGACTATGGTAGATAAAGAAAAAATTAGAAAAGCACTTGAAGTGATTGCTGGAGAAAATAAAATAGATATGAAAACTCCAGATAGATTATATTCAACCAATAAAAAGCCAAAAGAAATAGAAACAGAAGACGGCTTAGTTAATGTAAGATTGTATAGCAATGGACAAATTGAAATTAAATCCCCTCTTGGTCCGAAAATAAATATAATCCCAATTAATACAGATGAAATATGCCAGGCATTGTGTCCAAAAGGAGCCGTATATGAAATAACAACAAACAGGCTTCAAGAAGGAATATATTTTAGACAACCGAAAGTATGTTATGTTGATTCAAAAGGGTTAGTAATTAGAAATGAAAGTAACATTAGGATTAATCCAGAAGGAAATATAGAAAACAATTAAGAGAACCCTCTTTCTAAAAATTTATAACTAATTCTTAATTAAATAAATCATGCCTCAGTAGCTCAGTTAGTAGAGTGTTTGCTTCGTAAGCAAAAGGTCATGGGTGCGAATCCCATCTGAGGCTTATCAAAAGAACCTGGCGGTTCTTTGGAATCTCCCTTCCTGTTCCGGTTGGCAATTTCTTTACATCACTCAAAGGAAATCACAATACTCAAAAAGTAATCACAAAATAATTTAAAGCCACTACTTTTTCTTAATCCATGACATGGAATCTTTATCAAGATAATAAATTCTTAGAGCCTTTGAAATTTTCTAATGGCAAAACACAAGAAGATGTTGTGAAAGAAGTCTTAGATGCAGTTGAACAAGGACATAAAATTATTTTTATCCATGGAATTTGCGGGACAGGTAAAAGCGCAATTGCTTTGAATATTGCAAATAAACTTGGGAAAACTTCTGTAGTTGTTCCTGGAAAAAATTTGCAAGCACAATATAAAAAAGATTATGAAAATGATAAATTCTTAAAAAAAGAAAATGATGAGAAATTAAAAATTAGTGTTATAACAGGCAGAAATAATCACAAATGTAAATTTTTAGAAGAAAATAAAAACGTTATTCCAAAGATCACGCAAGAAATTAATTCAAAACTGCATGATATTTTTGAAGGGAAAAGAGAAGAGATAAATGAAACAATTGGGAATGATCTTTCTGCAGATAATTATAATATTCCATGTAAAATTGAAATAAAAGAAAGAAATTGGAAGAAAATTCAACAATATATAAAACAGAATAATAAAGTTAATGTTAAAAATTTTTCCAGTATCAGCGACGTGAAAAGATTTTCTTTTGCAGGAGTTTGTCCTTATTGGAGCCCTGTTTTGCCTGAAAAATATGATTTTAATTTTAAAGATGCGAAAAAAAGAAAATATCCAGGATTAGATGGGAATTTTACTTTTTACCAAAGAAAACCTGGTTGTAAATTTTATGATCAATTTAATTCATATATAGATTCAGATGTTATTGTTTTTAATTCTTTGAAATATAAATTGGAATCTGCAATTGGTAGGAAACCTTTGACCGAAGTTGAAATTATTGATGAGTGTGATGAGTTTCTTGATAGTTTTTCAAATAAGAGAAATTTGAATATTGAACGATTGCAAAACTCTTTAATACAATTAGCGATGAAAGGGGAACTTGCTGAAGGTTTTATCAAAGAAATAATGGAGATAACAAAACAGATAAAAAGAAATCCAAGGATAAATAATGCAATTCAATCGGCACCCAAGGGTGTACCCTCGGTGAAGGGAAATATAAACACCGAGGGCAAAATTATTCCTTTGAAAGAGACAGGAATTTATGATTTATTTAGGGTATTTTTGAATTCGCAGGAACTATTGCATGAAATTGATGAAGAAAGTTATGTTTTTAATTCATGGGAAATAGCTAGGGTGTTTGAAGATTTTTTGGATGAAACTTATGTGACTTTTGACAAGAAAGAGAATAATTTGATTGTGAGTATTGTGACTACAAATCTTGCGAAGAAATTCAAGGAAATGGTTGACAAGAACAAGATTATTGTTTTGATGTCTGGGACTATTCATTCAAAAAATGTTTTGAAAGGTGTTTTTGGTTTAGATGAATTTAAAATAATTGGGGCAGAAACAGAACACCAAGGGAGAATCGAAATTCAAAGAACTGGGTTGGAAATGGATTGTAAGTATTCTAATTTTTCTTCTGGAAAATTTAAAAGAGAAGATTATCTAAAAGCATTAGATAAATGTGTTGAGACGGCGAAAAAACCAGTGTTAATCCATGTAAATGCTTTTAGTGATTTGCCTTCTGAAGAAGAGATTAATGAATTTGATTTAAAGAATTTAATTAGTAGAGAAAAATTAAAGAAGATTCAAAAAGAGGATAAAACTGGGAAGTTAATTGAATGTTTTAAGAAAGAAAAAAATGGTGTTTTGTTTTCAACTAGGTGCGCAAGAGGTATTGATTTTCCCGGAGAAGAATGTAGTAGTATTATTTTTACAAAATACCCTAATCCAAATGTGCAAGATGCTTTTTGGAAAATTTTAATGAAGACAAATCCTCAGCAATATTGGGATTTTTATAAAGACAAGGCAAGGAGAGAATTATGGCAAAAAGTTTATCGTGGTTTGAGATTTAAAGAAGACCATGTTTTTGTGCTTAGTCCTGATTCAAGAGTTTTGGAAAGTTTTGGAAATTAAAACCCAAAACATTCTCTGTGCTTTAACATTCCAGAGTATTTTATGAAAAGACTTGCTTTATTGTATTCGCTGTCAAACCCAAGGTCTCTGTTTTCATTTGCTCTTTTAATTATTTCACAAAAGTTTGCATTGTTTAATTCAGAAATATATTTTGAATGAAGGGAAAGGTAAACTGCTGGTTCTCCTTCTAACAAAAGTTGATTCTTTCCAATTAAAAAACCATCTCTCCATCTTTTTTGCCCGCTTTCAAAATCAAAGAACCTTAATGCAATAGGATATTTTTTTGGAACATCTTTTATAAATTCACTTGACAAAATTGTTGTGGCTACTTTTTCTATCTCTGCCGAACTTAAAGGAATAATTGTAACTTTTTGTGAAACAATACTTTTTCCAGTTGTTTGGAATTTGCTATAAGCAATTCCAAAAATAACCACTAACAAGATTATTAAAATTGTGATTACTCTTTTTTTGTTTTTCATTTTATTTCTACGCCCCCGCCCAAACTCTCGACCTCGCACGGGCAATCTATTTTTATTTTGTCCCTACCACGAAATCGCTCGGAATCAAAATTAAATATTTGGGTTTTAGTCCAAAGAGGGACAGATGAGGTGCAAGACCCCATATACGCCCCCGCCCCGAATCGAACGGGGATGGCCCGAAGGCCTCGGATCTCAAGTCCGATGCAATACCATTATGCGACGGAGGCAAATTTCCTGTTTGCCAGAGTTGTATACGGAAAGCGTTATCTGCGACCTATATGCGACTGAGGCTTGATATAAGAATTAATCAACAGATTTTAAAGATTTCTATTTCCAAAAAATCTTTTTCCAAAAAGATTTCTTAATCTCTATTGGTTTGTCATTTTCATCAATAATCTGATAACTAATTATTGGTTTTTCTTTTAATACTGGAATAGCCTCAGCAAATTCTTTATGAGTTTGGATTATCGCTTGTTCAATTGTTGTTCTAGAATATCCTTGCTTTGTAAGTGCCCATCTTAAAGATTCAATAGTATAACCTTTTTTCAAATTTTTCTTAAGATAATCTTTAAGCCTTGATTTTGGATTTTCAGCCATAAAAAAGAAAGAAAAAAAGAGTTTAAAAAATTAGTTGTGATTGCCTTTTATGAAGGATAAAAAAGTGAATCAGAACATTATTGGTTTTGTCTCGTTATAAAACTTTATCGCTTCATTAAGTCTTGATTTTGATTCTGAATAAATTGTTAAAAATTTTTCTCCTTTCTTTATTTTATCTCTTACATGAAAATATAAATAAACTCCTGCAAATTTATCTATTGGACACCCGGCAATTTTTGCTAAAGAATTTATTTTTTTATTATTTATTTCCATTATTTTTCCTGACCTTTTTGATAAAATATTCTTTTTAAATTTTGCAGGTTTAATCTTTTTGAACTTTCCTCCTTGAGCAATTATTATCTTCTCAAATTTTTCAAAAGCTTTTCCAGAATACAAAATCTCTTTAGCTAATTCAACCCCTTTTCCTTCTCTTGTTTTTTTAGCCATCTCTAAAATTTGGCCTGCTAAAAATAAAGATTTTTTTTTTAAATCTTTTGGCGCATTTTTCTCGCATTTTAAAATCTTTAAAATATCCATTAATTCTAATCCAGGACCTATTCCATTCCCAATTGGTTGTTTTCCATCTGTTAAAACAACAGAAATTTTTTTACGAAAATATTTTCCGAGTTGCTCAAATTTTTTCTTCAATTTTATCGCTTGAGATTTATTAACTTTAGCGCCCTTGCCATAAGGAATGTCTATAAGGATGTACTTGCTTCCAACTGCAAGTTTTTTGGACATTATAGACGCTAATAATTGCGCCTCTGGATCTATTTTCAATAATTTTTCAACTTGGATTATCCTTGAATCAGCAGGCACTATGCCTAAACCACCTCCCCAAACAATGCAGGCATTTGTTTTTTTTATTATTTTTTCTATTTCTTTTATTGAAAATTCCACCTTAGCGATTGTTTCTATAACATCTGCAGTTCCTGCTGCACTTGTGATTGCTCTTGAAGAAGTTTTTGGAAAGGTTAATCCTGCAGCAGCACATATTGAAACAACAATTGGTGTTGTCCTATTTCCAGGAACACCCCCTATACAATGTTTATCTACTATAAATTTATTTGGTAATTTCAAAGAATTTCCAGATTTTAAAATTGCTCCAATTAAATAAATTGTTTCTTTAAAAGTCATACCTTGTTTATACATAGCAGAAACAAAAAGAGCTATTTCTAATTCTGGTAAAGAATTATCAACTATGTCCCCTATAATTTCCTCTATCTCTTTTTTAGAGAGAGTCTTTTTATTTAATTTTTTTTTAACTAATTCTATGCTATTTGGAAGCGAAGATAAATTAACATCAACTTTTTGCCCAACTCTTAAATTAAAATGTTTTTTGAGTTCTGACGAAACAACTATTTCATCCTTTTTTACTAATCCTTCAATAGTATCCACGATGGTAGAAATTTCTTTTATTGGTCTGGAAGTTGTTTGGATGGAAACCCTATCTTTTGGATGGATTCCCATTTTTTCTGCAGTTCTTTTGTTTAACATAGCTACAGGTAATCCTGCAGACCACTTCAATAACCTAATTTTTAATTCCATCTCTTTTAATTAAATAAATAAAACTATTTTTATATTTATGGTTACTGGGTGAGAATACTCGGAGTTCTTTTTTTTCTGTATATTTCAAGGATTATCAAAAGGTAAGCCAAAATTAAAGGACCAAGAATTAATCCTAAGATACCGAATAAGAATAGCCCCCCAATCATTCCAATTAAAATTAGTGATGAAGGCATATTTGTTCTCTTTGAAACAATTATTGGTCTAATGACATTGTCTATGGATGAAGAGACTAATCCAAAGACTATCACTCCAAAAGCCGGAAAAGTGTTTCCTGCAATAAGAAAGTATATTACAACTGGTATCCAAATAATTGCAACCCCTATGATAGGAAAGACTCCTGCTAAACAAGCTAATAAGGTTAGTATTAATGTATTTGGTACATTAAAGATAAAGAGCCCTAATCCAAGGAGAAGACCTTGTATAATCCCAATAACTATTTGCCCGTAAATGACAGAAGATGTTATGTTTTTTGATAGTTTGAATAATTTGCCCTCAACCTCTTTTGAAAAAGGCAATAAGCTTTTTATGTAAAGGATCATTTCTTCTTTATCACGAAGTACAAAAAATAATGTGAAAAATACTACTATTGATTGTAAGAAAAGCGTTGGAAAATTAAGGACTAGTGTGGAAAGGGCGTTCATTAATTTATTGGTTGACTTTGTTACAAATGAGTGAATAATAGAACCAATTTCTGTTGAGAATTCTTCTGAAGAGAAGAACGCAGGGAAGATACTTTTGATAGGTTTTACAAAATCCATTTGTTGAGAAGAGATGTAAATCTTAATGGATTGGTCTATGACTACTGGTGTTAAAAACCAAAGAGGAAGAACTATTAATAAGATTAATAAAAAACAGACTAAAAAAGCAGAAATGTTTTTTGATTTTATTATTTTATAAAACCAATTATATACTGGTGTGAAGAGAAATGCTAAAAGAATTCCAAAAATTATAGATAATAAAATTGGCTTTACTAAAAGAAAAGATAAAACTGCAAGTGTTATTAAAATTACAGATGTCATAATCTTTCTAAAATAAATATCTTCCATGTTATTTGTTTAAAGTAGTTTAAATTTATAAGTCTTGTGATTGAAAAAGTTTAAAAACAAAATTAGATAGATATGTTTATGAATTTTATAAAAAAGATTTTTGATGGTGATGTTGATGAGAGTGTTCATTTGCAGTTTCAAAAATTTTCTAAGGGAGAGTTTCGAAATAGAGCTTTGATTGAGGTGAAAAAAACTGGAAAGGGTTATTCAATTAAGACTTCTGCTGAATTTGTAAATGGCTTGGTTAGAACTGTTGCTGAGAAATTAGGAAAAGAAAGTACGAAAGTTACAGGTGCAATTGTATCGACGCAGGATTTGACAGGCGAGTTAGAGTTTAAAGATAAAAAGCAGTTTCAAGGTGTGAAGAGATATTTAATTGATAAGGAAATGACTGGGACAGAAATTATTGATTTGCTTGAGAAGTTTCCGAAGAATTTTTTTGCTTTGACTTTTGAAGTTGAAGATATGAAATTGAAAACAAAGCCAAAGGCACCGAAATCTGGTAAAGCTGGAAAAGAAAAAGACGGCGGGCCGAAAGCAGATTTTTGCAGTTTGAAAACTTCTGATAAAAATATTGTAAGCGGTTTTGTTTTTGAGCGTGAAGATTTTAAAGACACTAGAATTAATCATACTTTTTTTGTTGATGAGATTATAATGCCAAAGGATGAAGAAGATTTTGCGAAGATTCGGGAGATAGCAAAACGAAAGGGAAGAATTTTTAGAAAAGCAATTATCGACGGACAAGAAATTGAAACAGAAAAAGAATTTGTTGCTTAATTAAAAAGAATATTCTAATGACGCTCCAAGAACAACCATTGGGAGATTATATCGATGTGCAAAAGCGTGTAAAAATTTCGCCACGGGTTTTGCTGATTTCATTGGAACTATAAGCCCATCTAATTTTCCTTCAGATATTCTAACACCAGCACAAATTATCCCATTACGTTTATCCCTATATGTTTTAATAATTTTAAAAAATTCATCATTTTCTTCAATTTCCAAAGAAAACTTTTGTCCTGTAATATATCTGTTATATAAACCTCTTTCTTCATTTAATTGTTCAGTTATTCTGATTAATCCTTTCTTTAATTCATTATGTGACCTTTCCATTTTATTTTTCTTATATTAGATTATAAAAAGATTTATGTTATTTGAAACATACTTAATTTTCCCTCACCAAAACCCTTATATACCTAAATTTTCTTGATATTTTATCCAGGGTAATAAAATGATAATTCCGCAAAAATTATTGACAAATGCCGACAAGAAAATCACCGAGAAAAGGAAGTTTACAATTTTGGCCACGGAAGCGTGCTGCTAAATTTTTACCTAGTGTAAACTGGGGAGCAATTAATTCTGGTAAGAATATTAAAGGTTTTATATGTTACAAGGCGGGCATGGCTTCTGCTTTTATTAAAGATAACACTCCTAATTCTATGACTAAAGGAAAAGAAAAAACAATTCCTGTTACAATTCTTGAATGTCCTGTGATGAAGATTTTTTCTGTAAGATTTTACAAAGATGGGAAAGTTGTTGATAGTATTTTAGCAGAAAAATTAGAAAAAGAGTTGAGACGGAAAATCAAGCTTCCAAAGAAAGTTCGGAAAATAGACGAGGTGAAAAAAGAATATGATGATGTGCGGGCAATTTTTTATTCTGTTGTGAAAAAAACAGGTTTGAAGAAAAAACCTGATTTGGTTGAGATTGGACTTATAGGAAGTTTAGAAGAGAAACTTAATTTCATCAATGAAAATTTGAACAAGGAAATTTCTGTTTTAGATTTTTTTGAGAATGGGCAACTTGTTGATTTCAGAGGATTGACAAAAGGACAAGGTTTTCAAGGTCCTGTGAAAAGATTTGGAATTAAATTGAAATTTCATAAGTCAGAAAAAGGTCGAAGAAGGCCAGGTAGTCTTGGTCCTTGGCATCCTGCAAGAGTTATTTTTAGAGTTCCAATGGCTGGACAACTTGGAATGTTTACGCGAGCAATTTACAATAATAAAATAATTGATATTGGAAAATCGAATGGCAAATTCAAAAATATAAAAAATTATGGGAATGTGAAAACAGACTATGTTATTGTTCAAGGTTCTGTTCAAGGTCCTGCAAAAAGACAATTAATTATGGCTGCCCCTCTTAGAGTGAGTAAAAAACAAAATAAAAAGAATTATGAATTGGTGGAGTTGAGATGAAAAAAACAACTCAAGAGATAAACTTAGAAAAGTTCATTGAATATAGGTGTATGCTTTTAGAACGTGAAAAAACCGAAGGAATTAACGAAGAAACAAGGAATTGGGCAACAAAACAATATATTAAAATTTGTGGGCAAGTTGAAAAGATTGGAAAAGACTTATCAAATTATCCAAAACCAGAAGCATTATGGAGGATCCAATGAAAACAAAAATTTTAGATATTAATGGAAAAGAAAAAGGAACTTTAAATTTGCCTAAATGTTTTTCCGTTAAAATTCGGAAAGATATTGTTGCAAAGGTTTTAGAGGTGAAGAAGACTCAGCAACCTTATGCTCCGTCGCCTGTTGGAGGAAAACAGCATTCTGCAAGTGGAAAAATAAAACATAGAAGGCATGTTTGGAAAACACATTATGGTCAGGGAATTTCAAGAATTCCGAGAAAAGCGGTTTCGCGAAGAGGGGATAGGTTCAACTGGATTGGCGCGGAAATTTCTTCTACTCGTGGAGGTAGAAGAGCACATCCTCCGAAAATTCTTTCTATGATTAATACAAAAAAGATAAATAAAAAAGAATTAAAAATGGCGCTAATGTCTGCAATCAGTGCTACTGCAAATGGAATTGAAATTGTAAATAGATATGCTACTTTGAAAAATAAAAAAGTTGAAAATGTTCCTTTTATTGTCGAGGCAAAATTAATTTCCTTGAAAACAAAAGATTTGATTTCAAGTTTGAAGAAGATTTTAGGAAAAGACTTGTTTGAATTGGCTTTGCAAAAAAAATCAGTTAGGGCAGGAAAAGGGAAATTAAGAGGAAGAAAGTATAAATCAACTGCAGGTTTGCTTTTAGTTGTTGGAAAAGATGAGTTATTGAAGACAAATTCTTTTGATGTTGTTGATGCTAAATCCTTAGGAGTTACTGATTTAGCAAAAGGAGGGGTTGGAAGATTGACTATTTATACTGAAGAAGCAATTAAAGAACTTGCAAACAAGTTCACTAGTTCGTCTAAAAGCCAAACTAAAGAACTCGGGGAGAAACTAAAATGAGTGAACAACTTTTACCAATAGTCGTAGATATTGAAACAAGTGGTGGCGGAGTAGCAGAACATGGAATTTGGCAAATTGGCGCTGTTGATTTAAACACAATGGAAGAATTTTTAGATGAATCACGAATTGACGACGAAGATAAAGTTTTAGAAGAGGCGTTAAAGATTACAGGAAAAACAGAAGAAGAATTAAGAGATAAAGAAAAACAATCGCAAAAAAAATTATTAGAGAAATTTTTTAGATGGCTTGAAGAAAGGAAAATGAAAAATCTTTTATGTCACCTTCCTGAATTTGACCAAGGATTTTTGAGACACAAATCAATTAAATATTTTGAAAAAGATTTTTGTTGGCCAGACCACCATAGGACATTTGATATACACACTATTGCTCAGATGAAATTTTTCGAATTGAATGGTAAATTCTTAACTAAAGAGGATAATAATAGTGATATGGGATTAAGAAATATTCTAAAATTTTGTGGAATAAAAGATACTCGGAGAGGAAAAAGAGTTGAAGGAACTCCTCACAATGCACTTGAGGACGCGAAACTTACAGCAGAATGTTTTTTAAGATTAGTGTTTAGAAAGAATCTTTTTGAAGAATATGTTAAATTTGAAATACCAGAGGAGTTAAGAAAATGAACTTAAAACCAATAGTAACTGAAAAAGCAATCATGATAATTGAATCACAGAATATTTTGACTTTTGAAACTGAAAAAAACAATAAAAAAGATGAAATCAAAAAAGAAATTGAAGAAATGTTTGAAGTGAAAGTTGATGTAGTAAGAACACTCATAAGAGATAATAAAAAATGTGCTTATGTTAAATTAAATAAAAAATTTCCAGCTATTGATTTGGCTACGAAATTAGGATTGATGTAAAATGAAAATTATAAATTTTCAAGATACAAAATTTAGGAAGGTTTTTGTATAATGGGAAAAAGAATAATTTCACAAAGACGGGGACGAGGAACTAATACTTACAAAGTTAGCAAGAGGGCTTTTCGGTTTAAGTTGAAATACCCGAAGATGCTTTCTGGAGAAGGAACAGTTACAAAGTTGTTTGACTCTGCTGCACATAGTGCTCCATTGGCAAAAGTGAGTTTGGATTCTGGGAGTTTTTACATGCCTGCATTTAAGAATATGATAGAAAGGCAAAAAATAAGTTTTGATAAAAAAATTGAAAGTGGAAATATTATTAAATTGAGAGAAATTCCAGTAAAAACCCATATTTATAATATTGAATCAAAACCAGGAGATGGAGGAGTTTTTATAAAGAGTGCGGGGAGTTCAGCTGTAGTAAGTAAAGTTGTTGGAGAGCATGTTTTTATTTTAATGCCTTCTAAGAAGGAAAAAAAGTTTCATCCAAATTGTAGAGCAACTATTGGTATTATTGCTGGAGCAGGTAGACTTGATAAACCAATTGTTAAAGCAGGTAAGCAACATCACATTAAAAAATCAAAAAGTAAATTATGGCCTCGAACATCTGCTGTGAAGATGAATGCAATTGACCATCCGTTTGGTTCAGGTAGGGGAAAGAATCCCAAGAGCAAGGTTGCAAAGAGAAATGCACCGCCTGGAAAAAAAGTTGGATTGTTAAGGCCAAAAAGAACAGGTAAGAAAAAATAAAATGGAAATAGAATTTAAGAAAAAACAATTTACATATAAGGGAAAAGCAATTGATGAGTTGAAAACTCTTGAGGTAAGAGAGTTTGCAAAGTTAGTTGGATCTAGACAGAAGAGAACAATTCTTAGAAATTTTCAGGAAATTGAAGATTTTATAAATCGTTCAAAAGTGAAGTTAGATAAATCAAAACCAATAAAAACTCACCAAAGAAGTTTGATTGTCGTTCCTGGAATGATTGGCTGGAAAATTTCCATTTACAACGGAAATAAATTTGTTCCTGTGGAAATTATTGAAGAAATGCTTGGACATTCTTTTGGAGAATTTGCACCAACAAGAGCGAAAATTAAACACGGCAAATCAGGAGTCGGTGCGACTAAAGGAAGTAAACATAAGAGTAAAAAATAAAATGCCTAATACGGAAAAACCAACAACAATTGCACAACAGAAAAAATCTGGGATAGTTAATACTGGGGCAAAAAAGCAATCAGTTCCAAAAGTTCCTATTGACAAATCAAAAACAGATAGCTTACCTGTCAAAAAAGTTGAAAAAACACCAGATACAAAAACAGATGTAAGTGAGGGCAAAACCGAAGTAAAGGAAGGGGGCAAAAAACCTGTTCAAACAAAACCAAAAGTGAAAAAAGATTATGCATTTGTTGATGCTAAGAGTGTTCCAATATCTGCAAAGCATTCAATTGCGATTTGTAGATTTATTAAAAATAAAAAGATTGGGAAGGCAATAAAAAGTTTGGGAGAGGTTCTTATTAAGAAGAGGGCAATTCCAATGAAAGGTGAGATTCCTCATAGAAAAGGAAAGATGATGTCAGGAAGATACCCTCAAAAAGCTGTCGGGCATTTTATCAAATTGTTAAAGAGCCTTGAATCAAATGCTAGTGTAAATGAACTAAACGAACCAGTGATTACTGAAGCAATTTCTAATCTTGCTCAAAGACCTTATGGAAGATTTGGTAAGACAAAAAAGAAAAGAACCCATATTAAAATTGTGGCTAAAGAAAAGAAAATATTAAATAAAAATAATGAGGAGAAAAAATGAGAGCAAATATAAAATTTCCACTCATTCAAAAAATGTATGGAGGTTATTTTAAATGAAAGAAAGAAGCAATGTTCAACTTAAGAAAGAAGAATTTGCAATTAGAGAAGGTATTAAAAAATTACTTGGAAAAGGAAAAATAAGCAAGATTAGAATAGAATATACTCCTGTTGGAGAGAAGATAATTATCGCTACGCATAAACCTGGATTAGTTATTGGAAGGCGGGGGGAAAAGATTGAAGAAATATCAACGCTTTTGAAAAATAAATTCAAACTTGAAAATCCATATATAGAAGTTGAAGAAGTTACTCAACCTGAGTTTGATGCACAAATTATGGCGGACGATATTGCGTTGAGTTTGGAAAGGTTTGGACCTTTAAAATTTAAAGTTACTGCATATAGAACATTACAAAGGATAATTAAAGCTGGAGTAAAAGGTGTTGAAATAAGATTGAATGGCAAACTTCCGAGTTCAAGAGCAAAATCTTGGAGGTTTGCACAGGGTTATTTGAAGAAGACAGGAGACCCTGCAAAACTAGTTGACAAAGCTCAAGCAAGAGCAGAAACAAAACCAGGAACAGTTGGAGTTAAAGTTAGCATACTTTCACCTCATGTAATACTAAAAGATCAGATTGTAATTGATGACAAACTTATTCAAACATTAAAGGAAAATTCAATAGAGCCTGTTGAGGAAATTAAAATTAAAAAAACTAAAAAGAAAAAATGAAATACAAAGAAATTAAAAAATTAAGTGAACAAGACAGAGAAAAGAAATTGAAAGAATTAAAATTAGAGCTAGTTAAGTCAAAGGTTAATGTTTCAAAGACAGGAAGTGCGAAAGTGAAAACCATTAAAAAAATAATTGCGAGAATACTTACGTTCAACAACTTAGAAAATAAATCTGAGGAGTTGAAGTAAAATAAATATGGAAATATGTCCAAAGTGTGGCTTGCCTGAGCAAGCTTGTGTGTGTGAGCAGATTGTAAAAAGCTCGCAGAAGATAAAGGTAGCAACCGACAAGAAACGATATGGAAAAATCGTGACTGTTGTTACTGGGTTCGAGAGTGGGATTGATGTAAAGAAAATCGCAAAGGCTCTGAAAAATGAGTTAGCTTGTGGTGGGACTTACAAAGATAACATAATTGAACTTCAAGGAGATCACAGGAAAAAGATAAAAGAACTGCTGGTCAAGTTGGGGTTTGAAGAAGATTCCATTAGTGAATAGAACCATTTGCCCGCCCAAGCGTGGTCGGACGAAAGACTCGATATCGGAATAAACACACAAGAGGTGAAGGAAACAAAAATGAAAGAACAAGAAAAGAAAAAACAGACAGAGAAAACTAGCGAGAGCTGTAATGAAAGAGATTGTCATGTTCATGGAAATTTGAAATCTCGTGGTAGGACTTTTGAAGGAAAAGTAATTAAGAAATTCGATAAGAGAATTACAATTGAGTTTGAAAGAATGATTTATGTAAAGAAATATGAAAGGTACAAAAAGTCAAAGACAAAAATTCATGCACGACTTCCGATTTGTATGGAAAAAGAAATCAATATTGGGGATTTAATAAAAATTCAAGGATGTCGACCATTAAGTAAAATTATACATTTTGTGGTTATTGAGAAAATAAAAGGAGGGGAAGAGAAATGAAAGATAATATGAAAATGGCTAGAGAAATATATGAAGGATTTTATAAGATTGCTGAAATAATGAATAGTAGCAGTTATACACGTGACTTATCTTTGTTTGTGGATAGATTCTTGACAAATAGAATTCAAGGGGCTTGGGATGATATCGAGGGGAACGGAGGCATTCCTTCAAAAGAATCAAAAGATTTGGTGATGGTTATTAGAACCATAAATAAAGAATATTCTCCAAAATTTGAAAAATTAGTAAATAAACAAGAGGAGGCAATAAAATAAAACCAGTGGGTGCGAGACCAACAAGAGCATTTAATATTGGTGCGAGAATGATTTCGTCTGATAATAGCGGGGCAAAAATTGTGAAGATTACCGGAATTAAACACGGGAAGAGTAAGAAGGCGCGACAAGGTTATGCGAAGATTGGAGACTGGGTTAAGGTTGCTGTGAAGAAAGGGGTTCCAGATATGAAAGGAAAAGTTTTTGATGCAGTAATAATCAGGCAAAAAAAACCTTATAGAAGAATTAGTGGAGAGAGGATTGCATTTGAAGATAATGCAGTTGCTATTTTGAAAGATGACAAAGGAAATCCAAAGGGAACTCAAATTAAAGGATCAGTTGCAAGGGAGGTACTCGAGCGATGGCCACAAGTTGCGAAGATTGCTAGTATTATATATTAAAATGAAACCAGATGTAACAATAGGGATAACTCAAAATAGACATTACAAAAGAGCAAAAGAATTATATAATAAATTCCCAGAATTAAATGAAAAAATATTAACTAGAATAATGGATTGGGAAGGAAATTATTTCTCTATAATTGCAAAAGGCAAATATGTAAATGATTTATGGGAGAGAAGGAATGAACTTGGAATAATAGAGATGTTAGGTGCAAAAATAAAGGAAAATCCATGGAGTCAAAAATGAAAAAACAATTTAGCACAAAATGGAAAGCAAGTAAACAGCCTCGGAAGCAGAGGAAATTTATAGCAAATGCTCCATTGCATTTGAAAAGAAAAATGTTAAGTTCGAATTTGTCAAAACCTTTGAGAGAGAAACACAAAATAAGAAATATTGAACTAAGAAAAGGAGACAAGGTTCTGATTATGAGGGGGAAGTTCAAGAAAAAACAAGGCAAGGTTACAGAAATCAAGACAAAGCTTTTGAAAGTTTATATTGAAGGGATTCAAATTAAGAAAACAGATGGTTCAAAAGTTAATGTTCCGTTGAAGGCTTCAAATTTACAGATTATTGAATTGAATTTGGATGATAAAAAGAGGTTTAAGAAATTAGAGGAAGAAAAGAAAGAAAAACCAAAGACCGAAGAACCTAAAAAGACTGTTCAAAAGGAAGAAAATAAGGAGAAAACAAAATGAATGAAATAAATGAATTCAGATTAGAAAACATGGACCAAATAATAAACGCAAAAGTGGGAGACATTATTCCTATTTGCAATGTTGTAGACTCAAAGAATGCCCATCATGTAACAAAAGGACTTATCACAAGAAGAAAAGGAGAAAGCAGAGAGGTGATAGCAAAAAATTATCATGGCATTCCTGTTCAAATTAATATAAAAAACATTGAAGAAGATGGACTAGAAGGTATTATGAATGTAATCCATGAAAACAACAATTTGACAAGACACTATCGTATTTTTGCATGCCCAGAAGAAATGGTTATGCGGGGCCAAGCCAAATCAAATTCAACATATAAACAATTAGAATGGGGCGACCCAAGAATTAATCAATATAAAAAAGCTACGGAGAAGAAAAATGAATCAAAGAATTAAATTAAATAACGCGGTTTGTGCGCGATTTCCATCGGAGGCTCTTAAAGAAATCGCTCCACGGAACAAGAAGGGAAATCCAAAAAAACCGCTTAGGTTTTATTGAAATGACACACTTGAAAAGACAAAAAATTCCAAAAAATTGGCCAATAAATCGGAAGGGCACGAAATATGTAGTAACACCTAATTTTAAGGGGTTGCCGATTTTGATTATATTAAGAGATATTTTAAAATTAGCTCAAAACAGAAAAGAAGTAAAGAAAGCACTTCATGCAGGGCATATTTTGCTTAATGAAAAAATAGTGAAAGACGAAAAAAATAGTGCTTTGTTATTTGATGTGATTACTAATATTCCTGCTAAAGAAAACTATAGAATTGAATTATCAGATAAAGGCAAATTCAAAGTTGAAAAAGTTTCAGAAGCAGGTAAAAAAATAGCAAAGATTATGAACAAGAAAACTTTGAGAGGGAAGAAAATACAATTGAATTTGAGCGACGGAAGAAATGTTTTATCAGACGTTAAATGCAACGTGGGGGATTCTGTTCTAATTAGTTTTAAAGAGAATAAAATAGAGAAATGTTTAGGATTAAAAGAAAAGGCAAAGGTTATTATTATTGCGGGAAAGCATGCAGGGACGCAAGGAGTAATAAGAAAATTGAAACTTGAAAGAAAGATGGCAAGTGTGATTAGCAACGGAGAAGATATTAATGTTTTAATTAAACAATTGATGGTGATAGAATAATGGAAAACAAAATGCGGGAGGTAAAAATTGAGAAAGTTGTTTTGAGTATAGGAGGTACTGGAGATTATTTGGAAAAAGGGATTAAACTTCTTGAGATACTTACTCAAAGAAAACCAGCTAGGATGAAATCAAAGAAAAGAATTCCTTCGTGGAGTGTAAGACCTAATTTAGAAGTTGGAGCAGTAGTGACGATTAGAAAAAACGCAGAAGATGTTTTGAAAAAAATGCTTGGGGCTGTTGAAAATGTTTTGAAAAAAAAGCAAGTTAGTGAGAATAATTTTTCGTTTGGAATAAAAGAATATCTTGAAATTCCAGGTGTTGAGTATGTTAGAGAGATAGGAATTATGGGACTTGATGTGACTGTTGTTTTTAAGAGAACAGGCAGAAGAGTAAAGTTAAGGAAAATTAAAAAAGGCAAAATCCCAAAAAAGCAAATAATCTCAAAGGAAGAAATAATTAAATTTATGAAAGAAAATTTCCAAACGAGGTTTGACTAAAATGAAAGCAAATTATAAATTTCCATTCATCCAAAAAATGTACAGAGGTTATTTTGAATGACAGCAAGTGATTGGAAAAAGATTTTGAAGCAATTAGAATCAAAGCCAGTAATAAAGGCTCGGTTTATTAAACATAACAAACCAAAGGAAAGGAAAATTGGGATTGCGGTGAACAAGTGTGAGAGATGTGGAAGATATGGTGCGCACATAAAATCATATGGATTAAATTTATGCCGACACTGTTTTCGAGAGATCGCAGTAGAAATCGGCTTTGAAAAATATAGTTAAAATGGAAACAAAATATAAACAAAAAACTGAATTAAAAGAATCTGCAAATTATACTACCCTTCTCGAAGAATTAAATTCTCTTGAAGAAAATTTAAGTATGGAGGTTACAAAATGAGTCAAGATATAGTTGCTGATGCTTTGAATATGATAAGGAATGCAAAGAAAGCAAAAAAAACAGAAGTAAAGATAAAGAGAATTTCAAATTTGTTAATCGAAGTTTTGAAAATAATGAAACAAGAAGCTGTTGTGAAGAAATATAAGATTAACAGCAAAGATAAAACCATGGATATTACAATAGGAAATTTAACAGATTGTAGAGCGATAAAGCCGAGATTTACTGTTGATAAAACGCAAATTGAGAAATATAGAAGAAGATATTTGCCTGCGAGGAATTTAGGAATTATGATTGTTTCTACGAACAAAGGTTTGATGACGCACGAGGAAGCTCAAAAAGAAAAAATCGGAGGATGCTTAGTTGCATATTTTTATTAAGATGATAAATAAATTAATTGAAAAAATTGAAGAGAGTAAGATAACGGATCTAATTTGTGGAGGATTGCTTAAGATGGATTTAGCTTATGATAGATTTCATAATTGGCTTGATGAAAAAAATGGAGAAGCATATCCGACATCCACTTTCTTTTACTTAAATGAGCCTTATTTGGACGATTAAAATGAAAAAAGAATTACAACAAATAATAGAAATTCCAGAAGGAGTTGAAGTTAATCTAGAAGAAAATAGTGTAACTGTGAAAGGCAAAGAAGGAGAGATTAATCGAAGTTTTGATTTAGGTAAATTAAATTTTGATAAGAAAGATAATAAGATAATTATTGGGAATAAACAATCAACAAAAAGAGAAAAGAAAATGATGAATACAATTGCGCAACATATTCGGAATATGATAAAAGGAGTTCAGGAAAAGTTTGAGTATAAACTGAAAGTTTGTTTTAGTCATTTTCCTTTTACTGTGAAGCAAGAAAATGAGAAGATAATTATCCAGAATTTTTTAGGAGAGAAAGTTCCAAGAGAGATAACTCCTCTACAAGGAGTTGAAATTGAAATTGACAAAACAGAAATAATTGTGAAGTCTATCGACAAAGAATTAGCTGGACAAGCTGCTGCAAATTTTGAAACAGCAACAAAAATTAGAGGAAGAGATAAGAGAGTTTTCCAAGATGGAATTTATATTACAAATAAAGCAGGGAGGGAGATGTAAAATGGTTAAATTTTTAAGACGAACAGGAGAAAGATATTCAAAACTTGGGAAAGGTAGAAAGAAAAAGCAAAAATGGAGAAAGCCAACAGGAAGAGATAATAAGATGAGAGAGAAGAGAAAAGGGTATCCTGCTGTTGTTAAAATTGGTTATAAACAAGATAAAAAATTGAGCGGAGCTATTGATGAAAAGACATCTGTGATGATTATGAATATTAGGGATTTGGAAAAGATTAAGAAAAATGAAATCGGAATTATTGGAAAAATTGGTCAAAAAAAGAAGATAGAAATTGCAAAAATTGCTAAAGAAAAGAAAATAGAAATTTATAATTTAAATACAGGGAAATTTTTGAAGAAAATTGAAAAAACTGAAAAGAAAATTGTTGAAAAGAAAAATCAAATTCCTGCACCTAAAAAAGTATCCAAAGACGGAACGAAAATCTCTGATGAGGTAATCAAGGGCAAAACTAAATTAAAAAACAATAAAGATGAATCTAAAAAATAAAAAATCATTGGCAATGAAGGCATTGAAGTTAGGAAGAGAAAGAATTATTTTTTTATCGTCTAGATTTGATGACATCAAAGAAGCAATTACAAAACAAGATATTCGTAATTTAAAAGAGGATGGTGCAATAGTTGTTAAAGAAATTAAAGGTAGGAAGAAAATTAAGAGAAGGAAAAGAGTGAGAGGGATTGGAAAGATTAAGAAAAAAGTGAGCAAGAGGAAACAGGAATATGTTAAGATGACGAGGAAGTTGAGAAAGCATGTTGCGATAAAAAAGAAATCAGGGGAATTGTCTAGGGAAGAGATTAAAGATATTAGAAATAAAATAAGAAACAGAAAATTTAGTAGCTTGAAGAATTTAAAAGAATATACCGGGGGACTTAGGAAATGAAAATGAATATAAAATTCTCATTCATCCAAAAATTGTGCGGAGGTTATTTTGAATGAAAACAGTAAAGAAAAGAAGAAAACAAAACAAGACAGATTATTTAGGGAGATTAAAGTTGTTGAAAAGTGGAAAGCCAAGAGTAGTTTTTAGAAAAACTAATAAATATATTATCACACAATATATTACAAGCAAACAGGCACAGGATAAAATTGTATTTGGATTTACTTCTAAAGATTTGATGAAAAATGGGTGGACAAAGGAATCTGGAAGTTTGAAGTCAATTCCTGCGTCATATTTAACAGGATATTTAATCGGTAAACAGATTATCAAGAAAGGTTTGAAAATGCCGATTGTTGATTTTGGGATGGTTAGGGTTTTGCATAAGACCAAAACTTATGCTTTTCTAAAAGGATTAATTGATTCTGGAGTTGAGATAAAATGTGAAAAAGGTTTTCCAGACGAGGAAAAGATAAAAGGTAAAGTTGATATTGAAAAAATTAAATTGGAAATTGATAAATTAAAATGAAAGAAAAAAACATAACTGAAGAAATAGATGAATTTGCTGAAAAACCAGAGGAAGTACTAAACAAAGAAGATTTGAAAGAGTTAGAAGAAGTAAAAAAGGCAACCGAGAAGAGAGTTAATGGTACTTTTAATAAAAGACAAACAATAGAAGAAGCAGAAAGAGAAGCGTTGGCTAATTGGAAACCTAAAACAAAACTTGGGCACGAAGTTGATGGTGGAAAAATAAAAAACATTGATGAAATTTTAGAAGACAATAGAAAAATTCTTGAGCCAGAAATTGTTGATAGATTGATTAAAGTTAAATCTGATTTACTTTTTATTGGGCAGTCAAAAGGAAAGTTTGGCGGGGGAAAAAGAAGAGTATGGAGACAAACTCAAAGGAAAACTAAAGAAGGTAATGTTCCTACTTTTTCAACTCTTGCAGTTATTGGAGATGGAAAAGGACATATTGGTATTGGCGAGGGAAAATCCAAAGAAACTTTGCCTGCTAGAGACAAAGCGACAAAAAAAGCTAAATTAAATGTTATGAAAATTACACGAGTGTGTGCAGGATTTGATTGTGCTTGCTCAGAATTGCATTCTATTCCATTTAAAGTTACTGGAAAACAAGGGAGCGTTGTTGTTACTTTGATTCCAGCGCCTCAAGGAACAGGATTAGTTGTTGCAGATGAATTAAAAAAAATATTAAAACTCGCGGGAATTAAAGATGTGTATAGCAGAACCTCTGGAAAAAAGAGGACAACATTTAACTTAGTTAAAGCATGTATGAAAGCATTGGAGGAGACAAATAGAAAATGAAAATCGCTGTGATTAGAATAAAAGTAAATCGAAGATTTTCATTAATCAGTATTACCAGTAAGGAGGGCAAACGGAAATGATTGCAGTAATACGGATTAAAGGACAGGTTGGAATAAAAAGACCTGTGAAAGAAACCTTGGATAGGCTTCGTCTTAGGAAAAAATATGTTTGTGTTGTTTTTGAAGAACCTTCAAAAGAAGTTTTGGGAATGGTAAAGAAGATGAAAGATTTTGTTGCATTTGGAGAAATCAGCGAAGAGACTTACAAAGAACTTGTTGAAAAAAGAGGGCAGAAAGATGGAGAGGGAAAATTAAAACCTTTTTTCAGATTACATCCTCCTCGAGGAGGAATTGAAAGCAAGAAACATTTTGGAGTTGGAAAAGGGGTTTTAGGGAATAATAAGAAAATGGATGAATTAGTAAGGAGGATGTTATGAGATGGGACTTGTAAGTTATTGTGGAGAAGGAAATGCAGATGCATTAAATATGGTGGAAATCATATTCAAACAACCAACAGTAGGAGAGAGAACTAGAGGATATTTTAGCATTCGCCAAGAACTTCCTAGAGAAGAAGTGGACAACTATGATAAAAGAATGAGAACATTAACATCAAAATTAAAACTGTGTATAATAAAAAAATGAAAACTAAAAAAAGAACAAAGTCAAGTAGAATGCATGGGCATAATATGGGAACTCATGGCAGAGGGGCGAGGAAAAAGGCCAAGGGTAGTGGGCATAGGGGAGGAAAAGGAATGTCTGGAAGTGGGAAGAGAGCAGACCATAAAAAGACTCTTGTGACTAAACTTTACGGGCACAAATATTTTGGAAAACAAGGTGTGACAAGCCGGGGAACAAAAAAAGATAAAACAGATAAAATTAATCTTAAACAAATTGAAATTAATCTTGAAAAATATGGGGCACACCACGGGCGTACCCCGAAAGATTCTGGTAAAGAATCTTTACAAGGGGCAAAAAAGGGAGATACTTGGGAGATTAACTTAGAAAAGTATAAAATTCTTGGAACAGGAGAAGTGCAAAATAAATTAATCATTACTGCTAAATCTGCTTCAAAATCTGCAATTGAAAAAGTGAAAAAAATGGGTGGGGAAATAATTTTAGGGAATAAAAAAGCTGAAAAGAAAGAGGAAAAAATTAAAAAAGAATTTTTTCCTAAAAATGAATGATTTTGAATTAGATGGAAAGGATTATACAAACAATATGATAGGTGGGGAAATGAGTATGGTTAACAATAATCTTTTAAACCAATTCTCATAATAAATAGAATGAACATTAGAAATATTTTTCAATATATCCCGGAAGTTACAAAACCTTCAGAAAAAAAACTTGACTTTAATGTAAAACTGAAATGGACTCTGGTTGTGTTAGGGGCATTTTTCGTGCTTGCGAATATTTCGCTTTTTGGACTTTCTAATAATGCTCTCGAGAGATTTGAATATTTGGCTATAATACTTGGAACAGATTTTGGAAGCATTATATCATTAGGTATTGGGCCTATTGTAATGGCTTCTATTATTTTGCAGTTGTTGAGTGGTTCTGGTATTTTAAACATTGATACATCGACTTCAGAAGGGAAGAAATTTTTCCAAGGAATTCAAAAACTTTTGGTTTTCTTTTTTATAGTTTTTGAAGCAATGATTTATGTTCTAATGCAAGGACTTCAGGCAGCCGAGGGATTTACAGGTTTGGTAATATTCCAATTAATCTTAGGTGGCTTGGCGATTTTTTATATGGATGATCTTACAACTAAATGGGGTTTTGGTTCTGGTGTTAGTTTGTTTATTGGGGCTGGTGTTTCATGGAGACTTTTTACAAGTGCATTTCAATTCATAAATCAAGAAGGAAGAAATTGTTTGCTTGATTTTGGAAACACAGCATGTTCTGGAAAAGTTCTTGTTATGATTCAGTCTATAATAAATAAATATCCTCTAGAGTTTACTTCTGCGCTTGCTGCGATTTTGGCTACTGCTGTGATTTTCTTGGCTGTTGTCTGGGTGCAGTCTTTGAAAATTGAAATTCCTTTATCGTATGGAAGAATTAGAGGTTATGGAGTTAAATGGCCGTTGTCATTTTTTTATGCTTCTGTGATTCCAGTTATCCTAACTGCTGCGTTGGTTGCAAATTTGCAATTATTTGGAGGGCTTATTGAAAATGTTTCGTCTAAGTGTTTGGAAGAAAGCTGTACTGGAATGGCAAGGTTTGCGTCTTATTTTGGATTCTTAGGGCACTTTATTGATGGGCAAGCTGTTTCAGGTTTTGCGTTCTGGGTTGGCTCAACTAATATTTTGGAATTAGTAATAAGAGGCGGACTTTTAACAAAACATTTGATTCAAGGAATTACACATATTTTATTTTTTACTATTTTTTGTACAATCTTTTCTATATTTTGGGTAAAAACTTCTGGAATGGATTCAAAGGCACAGGCGCACAAGATTTCTTCATCTGGTTTACAAGTTGCAGGATTTAGACAAGATGACAGGATTTTGGAAAGCATCTTAGATAGATATATTATGCCATTAACTGTGATGGGTGGTGCTGCGATAGGTTTGCTTGCTGCATCAACAGATTTGTTAGGAGCGCTTGTTTCAGGGACTGCCATCTTATTGGTGATTATGATTATGTTCCAGTTTTATCAAAGCATTGCACAACAGCATTCAGTTGATATGAATCCTACGATGCGGAAATTCATCGGGGGATGAATTTAAATATAAATATTTTTAAAAGTTCTCTTTTGTTTAATACTATCTAACAAGGTAGATAGTATTAATTGTTATATTCAATCGAGAAATAGGGGGAGAAAACTTTATATAAAAAAGCAATATTATATATGTTATAATCAATAAATTTTTGCCCCCTAAAAAGAAAACTATATAAACTTAAGAGTAGTTACTGGATTTATGAAAGATAATAAAGCAATTCATATGGGATATGTTGAAGCTGCTATTGAATCAATGAGAAATGAAATTTCACATAGGTTAATGTCCGGAGAAGAAATGCCTTTTAATCCCCAGCATATTGTAATGACAGGTCCAATTTTTATTGTTGGAAGGGGAATATATTCTCTTGCCGAAAATTATTCTAGTCCAGTTGAGTTTATGCTAAGTCGAACTGGTGTTGAATTTGATGAACCTGAAGAAAGTTTTTTGAGAAAATTAACAAATGATTATCTGAGCTGTGCAGGCATTATGCCAGTACCTAATTTTTCAGGAGATAAAACTTCAAACCTATACTTAGGCAGAGAATTAGAAAGCAGATTCACTTCAACAGGAGATATTGATTATTTTAATGCTACTCTTTATATGACTAAAAAATATTAAACTGGGGCAAAAATTTACTCTTCGGAATTTTTTGACTTCGTCAAAAACCGTCTTGCAGACTATCCCTCGTTCCTAATGGAAGATTATAATAAGAATTTAAAGATTCTGCCTTGCAGGCTCCATCCAAATTGAATTTTACTATCTTAATTGAAAGATTTTTAAACCCAACTTTTATAAACAAAGTTTGATTAATTTTAAAATGAAAAAGGAAGGAAGTTTTAAGCCGATTTTTTTTGTGATGGTTGTGTCGTTGATAATTGCTTTTTACTGGGATAAAATTGATTTTATTAAAAATTCTGTGCATGCTGTTTTGAATCCAAGCGCAGGAGCATTATTAAATTGGGATGTGACTTTTGGAATGTTAATAATTGTTTTTGTTATTGGGCTTGTTACTACAATTGTTCAGAAATATGCAACTGACCAGAAGACATTGAAAGAATTAAAAAAAGAACAGAAGATTCTTCAGGGAGAGATGAAGAAGTACAAAGAGCATCCTGAGAAATTAATTGAGTTGCAGAAAAAGCAGTTTGAGTTTTTGCCGAAGACAATGAAGCTGAGTATGCGTGCGATGATTTACACAGGTGTGCCGTTTATTTTATTCTTTAGATGGTTTATGGATTTTTTTACTGCAATGGAAGTGACAACTGGGGCGCCAGTTAGGTTCTTGGGATTTTTTACTTGGTTCTGGTTTTATTTGATTTTCACAATTGTATTTAGTTCTGTTTTTAGAAAAATGTTTGATGTTGTTTAAGATGAAAGCAAATATACAAAGTAGGTCCAGAGGAAAATTTTCATTCATTCAAAAAATATTCGGAAGTTATTTTAAATGAAAAAATCAATAAAAAAAGGTTTTAGTTTTGGGCTGACTTCAGGAATAATCACTACTCTTGGTTTGATTGTTGGGTTATATTCAATTACAGAATCAAAACTTGCTGTAATCGGGGGAATTTTCGTGATTGCAATTGCTGATGCTTTTTCAGATGCAATGGGAATTCATGTTTCAGAAGAATCAGATAAGACTAATTCTAAAAAAGAAATTTGGGAAGCAACAATTTCTACATTGTTTTCAAAGTTCTTTTTTGCCTTGAGTTTTGTTGTTCCAATTTTATTGTTTAATTTTGGTGTGGCTATTATTGTTAACATAGCCTGGGGAATGTTGCTAATGACTATTCTTAGTTTTTATATTTCTAAGGGCAATGAAGATTCTCATGGAAGAGTTATTATTGAACATTTAGCAATTGCTATTTTTGTAATAGTTATTACTTATTATGTTGGGAGAGGGGTTAGAATTTTTGGGGTTGTTTAAATAATTCCTAATCTAGATAAGGAGTATCCAACCCATAGAGTAAGAACTAAATACATTAACATCCATGGTTTTGTTGTAGGGAGATGCTTATGTAATTTTGGGAATTTCTTTTTGTACCATTTGTTAAAACCTGGAAAAATCCAAACTGCGAGATTTCCCATAGCACTATCCAAAAGGATTAAATAAAAAATTATTGCTTCGAAGTTCACCATCTTGTATTTATGACAAGAAGATTGTTTATAAAAGTTTGGAAGGAAAATCTTTTAAAGAGTTTTTTTCTTATTTTAGAATGGAAAAAGGACAATCATTAGGGCAAGGTCAGCCAAAAGAAAATCAACAAGAGCTTATGTTTAAGTTGAGTATGTTTGAGCAGCAGATTCAGCAATTGCAACAGCAGTTGCAAGCAATAGACCAAGGAATTTTTGAGATGAATGGTTTGAGCAACGGACTTAATGAGTTAGTTGGTTCTGTGGATAAAGAAATTCTTGCGTCAATTGGGAGAGGCGTTTTTGTGAAGACAAAACTTCTTTCTGAAGATTTAATAGTTGATATTGGGAACAAGACATTTGTGAAAAAAAATATTCCTGAAGCACAAGAACTGATTAGAGAACAGATTGAAAAATTAAATGATGTTAAAAAAGAATTGGAATATAATTTAGAGAAAATTGGTGAAGAGATGATGAAGATGTATGAAGAAGGAAAAGAATAAAAAGATATAATTCTTTAGTTAAATAAGGAGGTGAAAGAAATGATAGATTGGTTAAATAAAAAATTAAAAAAAACAGATATTTGGGATATTGGATTGATTAAGTGGAGTTCTATTGCATTTGTTTTGTTTGTAATAACGATCTGGCCTGCTGCAATGACTTGGGTGCATTCTGTTAATCCTTGGTATTTTTTTGTAGTGTTTGTGATTCTTGCTGCAAGACCGTTTTATAGATTTTATTTGAAATAGAAAATGAAGAAGATTCCTCTTGCAGTCCCTGTGATTTTTTTAGGAATAGGTTTGATGTTAGCTGTTGTTGGTTGGAAGACAGGAGATTATTTTTGGTATATTAGAACTGGGATTTTTTTAGTTGGTGCGGTGGTTACATTTTTTTTAAGGAAAAGGAAGTAGGAAATTACTAATTCTCCTCTGTAACAACTTTCTTAATAAATTTCTTTGGAATAAATTCAAATGCGAAATTTTCTCCTTTTCCAAATTTCCAAATTTCTTTGAAACTTCTTTTTTCTAATTCAATCTTTTTTTCTGAAAACTTCCAAGAATCAGCCAAAATATAAACAGGAATTTTATTTTCAAACGCAATCCTGGCAAACATTCCGCTTCCAACTTTATTCACAACTCCGTTTTCCTGCAAAGCGTCTGCCCCAAAAAAAACCTTGTCAACTTTCTTGCCTCCTTGTTTTCCTAACATTGCAATTCTCGCCGCAGAATCAACAAACATTGTAACTTTCACCTTAGCTTTCTTCAACTCCCTAAAAGTTTTCCGACCCTGAAACAAAGGCCTTGTCTCTGTATTATAAACTTCAAACTTTCTTCCATTCTCTTTAGCA